>WLWF01001502.1_pt1 | contig 18869 bp, 18 predicted proteins | sample 6718331 | NCBI WGS metagenome assembly WLWF01 (sample SAMN12718692, study PRJNA515312) | sponge metagenome | isolation source: marine sponge | host: Mycale hentscheli | place: New Zealand: South Island, Marlborough, Capsize Point | collected 2003-05-01
GTACCGCTCTCGAAAATGGCAAAGTTCTCCGGAACCTTGGAGGAAGGTTCAGTAGTTTTGGAGGCCCACGACCCCAGACTGGCGAGCCACCAGTCTCACTTTTGACCAATCCAGATCTCACTCCGACTGTCTACGATCCAGCACTTGTCGAAACGGATCCATTTCGTGGCGTCGAAAGTGCGCTCGCACAATTCGATGTGCAGTTGTCGAGTTCATTAACGTGGGAACGGCAGCACAGGCCACAGAATGTCGGTGGGCAAGGAAATATAATATTCCAACAGAATTTAGAGGGTGATACAGGAAATTGGACAAGTGGCTTACAAAAGCGAACAGCAACTGGTGCAACGTTTGGAATCGCAAATGAAACTTTATACGACAACAACAATTCACCTATTCGACAGCAGGGTGTTCCATCGACATGGACAACCAACTACGACTTCTCATTCCAGCAACCACTTCTTCAAGGTGCAGGCCTAACCTACAACCGTATAGCTGGTCCAGATGCCTTTGAGAACCTCTATGGTAGACCGAATTTCCGTGGTGTTCTACTCGCACGAGTGAGTGCAGATATTTCACTCGCTGATTTTGAAATTGGTGTTCGAAATCTGATTAGTGATACCGAACAGGCCTATTGGGAGCTTTACTTTGCATTTCGGGATCTAGAAGCCCGAAAGGTCGGTCGGGATAGTGCACTGGAGGCATGGCGTCGTGTGCATGCGCTTTATGTGGAACAATCACGCGGCGGTGAAGCAGACAAAGAAGCTCAGGCGCGCGAGCAATACTTCTTCTTTCGTAGTGAAGTTGAGCAGGCACTCAATTCGGTGTTCAGTGCTGAGAATAGGCTGCGATACATGATGGGGATATCGTCCTCGGATGGCAGATTGATCCGACCAGCCGATGAGCCAACAACTGCGAGAGTTACATTCGATTGGCAGCAATCTCTTGTCGAAGCACTCTCTCGCTCAGCTGAACTTCGTCGACAAAAATGGAGAATCAAGCAGCGAGAACTTGAACTGACTGCAGCGAAGAATCTTATACTGCCACGATTGGACCTTGTCGGAAGGTGGCGATTTTTGGGTATGGGTAATGATTTACTTGGGGGTAATAATGCGTACGGCGCTAATGGAGCGGACCCTCTCGAGGGAACAAATGCATACGCCACACTTCTCCATGGAGAATTTCAGGAATGGCAGGCAGGTGCCCAATTCTTGATGCCACTCGGTTTTCGTCGAGAACTGGCTACTGTGCGGCATCACCAACTGCAATTGGCAAAGACCCGTGCTCAACTTCAAGATGAGGAGCTTGAAGTCTCACATGCACTGGTTGAAGCAATACGAAATATTGACACCAACTTTGCCCTTGCACAGACAAACTTTAATCGACGTGTAGCAGCTGAGCGACAGGTTGAAGCGGTACAGGCTGCTTATGATGCCGGTACAACAACCTTTGATCAGTTGCTTGATGCCCAACGAAGAAGGGCTCAGGCAGAAAGCGCTTATTTCCGATCGCTTGTTGATTACAACCGATCAATTGCTCAGTTCCATTTCCGTAAGGGATCATTGCTTGAATATAACGGTGTCTTTCTCTCGGAAGGACCATGGCCAGGAAAAGCCTATTTTGATGCCCATAGAAGAGCACGCCAGCGAGACGCCAGTCTTTATCTAGATTACGGCCATTCTCGTCCCGGAGTATTTAGTCGTGGCCCAATAACACAACAATTTGATGCAGTTGGTGCTGCAGCCCGAGCACAGCAGATGCCTCCACGTGATCCTGCGACACGTGAATTACCAGCGAAGTTGCCATCAGATTTCAATGCTGAAGAACTCCCAACACCAATACCAAACGATACACCCAGTTTCCCAGCTGCAGCACATGGCTTTCCAGGCGAAGAGATTAAGCTATCATCACTTCAACGAACAAAGAAATCGGCTATCGATTCGATTTCAACCACAGAGGATACAAAGCGATTGCAACAGAGGGATGCGGATGTTGTCACGACCGGTTGGCAAGAGCCAGTGACCCCAGCAGCTACTGCCGTTATAAATCCGGACTCTGCTGCTGAGACGCAACTGCAGTAAAAACAGATGTCTATTTCGCAGTCTCAGCCATGATTTTCAACCGATAGACGCAGGATTGAAAAACACTAGGGTGCAGCAGCAGGAAAGGGTATCGCCGCTGCTTGTCGAGCTTTTTCGAATAGCTCGATATTTTTCTCCCTGATCTGAGCGAGCAGAGAAGCACTTTTTTCTGACGGGCATGCCAAGAGATACCCAACAATAGCTGGCCGAATAAGTGGATCTTCACCACCAAGAGTATCCCACATCGCAACGATCTGGTTACGAAAGCTCCAATCCTGGTACCGTGATAAGTCAACAATCACTTCACGTGTGAGGTGCGGCACAGGGAGGAGTTCCCGGGTGATTAAGATGACTTCTGTTCGAGGAACAGTGTCAGTTGGATATTCCCAGCAAAAGCGTAATGCTTGAAGGAGATGTCGCTGATCGACAGGGCTTGCCGTATTCTCAAAGAGACCCTGACGTTTTAAAACCGGTAAAGCCTGTTCTCCTAAAGCAATAAAGAGTCCTGCCATAATGCCATCGAGACCAGCCTGAAAATCATTTGATTGGTGTTCTGTAATTTCACGAAGAAGCGCATTCGTGCATGCTATCTGAGACTCTTTGGGTGATTGACGAGCCAGTACACCAGCTACCATTCCATAGAATCCACGCCTCTGCTGTTGAAGAGACAGGTCACGCAGGTGATCGATAACCTCTGCCGGAGAAAAGGCATGAGCAGAGTCTCGTACTTCTTGAAATGGAGCGAGGGCAAATTCGGCATAGGCATCTTTCGAAATAGCATGATTGGGATGGTCAAGCCATCGTGCAAACCATTCCAGACGATTTTTATCTTTGAAAATCTGTTTTTTCAACGGAGGTATTTGGAGTATGTAGCCAATAAACATTTCATCGGCAGCAATAGCTTTCCAGCCAACGGCAGGAAGATTGAAAAGTAAAGCAGTTCCAGAAAAAGTAGTTTCAACAGCAGCCTCTACAGGGGGCACAGCAGGCTCAATGGAAATCGCTTTTCTTCCGGAAGATGTGGGGAGTATTCTCGAAAGAAGAGAAAAGGACTGACGTCGTTGGCCTTGCCTATTAGCAACTGCCTCTGTCAGAGATTCACCAATGGCAACGTCACTTGATCGAGCGATACCATAGGAGAGTGGTGTTTCAACAGGGCCACAAAAAGGACATGCTGAACTTGTTGAAGTGAGAGTTGAGAGCAAGAAGAGAGTTGAGCATGCGCTACGAAATACAGTTTCTGAAAGCATCCATACGATCGACAACATGACATTCTTCAAGCCGATCATCGAACAGATTCTCCGATGAGCGAGTAAACGGCAAGATGGTTGCCGTCTGGGCCTTTTAATTCCTTGATACCAAAGGTTCCGGTAACAGCTACAGGACGAATAGAAAACTCAGCTGTTCTACCAGAAAGCATTTTGACAACGACACAATCGTATAACGCTGCACCAGGTCCAAAACAGCATTCCATATTATCTCGAACCAAGACAAACTGGGTTAAGCCAGTCTGTTGAAAACTCGGAAGAATATAACCACGAATCCGAATCTGCTGTCCTACTAAAGAGGTGACTCGCTCTGGTAAGAGTTCTTGGGAAAAAGGTGTGTCTTCTTTCATCTCGAAGACAATATCGTCAAAAGATATCTCACGAATACCGTTTCGATTGATTCGCTGTCTTTGCTGCGACCGAGGTTCTTGAGTCTCTGGCGAATCTTTTTCATCAAAAGAGAGCGGTACCTTCGTGTCTTGACCACAGCCTGAAAAAAATAAGAGGGCAAGGAAAGTGACAAAAATTTTAGCGAGGAAATGCCTCCTCAAGATGATAAAGGACTCCCCCCTCAATACCATCTTGGCCAGCGGTTGGACGAACGGTGAACGTGCCAGCAAGTTTTTTTTGTCGAGAGCTAAACGACATGCCCTTTTCATCCCGAAGATGGATAAGAACACGATCAGTAATTTTTGGATTACCTCCAAAGCAGCAATCTCCTTGATCTCGTACAAGTAAAAATTGACGAATTCCAAATTGTTTTTTCCCAGGATACATATAGCCTTTGATGAGTACGTTATGACCATTTATAGCGCGTGCGGAATCGGGTATTGAAGTAGCTGGAGAACCCTCAGCGGGTTCCAACATGCCATAATGAATTCTCTCGAACCCTTCAGGCAGTTCAGCAGCATATATCCATGACAAATATAACGTTCCACCAACAAGGCAAATCAATGAAAAAATAGTAGCTGTTTTGGCGAGCCGCTTACCAGTGAAGATATCAGGCCGTTTGATAATGTCTCGTAAGGCAACGAGACCTAGAAAAAAACCAACTGTAGGTACAGCGAGCAGCCACCAGTCAACAAAAGCGAGTGGTGACAGAAATGCAAGGGTAGCCGCAGCAATTGATGTTCCAGCCAAAGCTTTGTAGGCATGATCCTCATTATTTTCAGAACGACGTTGAGTAGCTTTTGGAGGAGTATCAAAAAGTCCTTTTTTCATGACTGCCGTATCGCAACTGGAGTTTTCTAGCCAGCAGCGTCCCGTTTTCCTGGCTGAAGAAGATAGCGAGATAGAAAAGCTGCAATCGCAACAAGAGCGAGCCAAAAGCCCCACCGTAGCAGAGATTTTGTAGCTGACTCATCCTCAGAATGAAGAATTGGACGATCACCGGGCTGAGACTTTTTTGCCACTGGCTGTGAGCCCGTGCTTACAACCATTGAGCGATCTGAAGTGACATCATCTGCAACAACATCAGCAACACGTACTGGCGCGGTGGAAGGTTGCTCCGTAGAAGGGTCTTCTTCAGTGACTGTTGTGAGGCCTGCAAGACCAGCTAACGTGGCTGCTCTGCGGACGGCTTCAGGATCTATTTCACGCATTTTCACAAGAGCACGTGCCGCCTCAGGAAGCGGACACGCTTTCATGTAGTTTACGATGGGTTCACGCACAAAAATGTTTTCGGGCGTGGCGTCCACGTAGATGGCTGTCAACTTTTCTATCACAGACCAATCTTGCCAGCGAGCGAGATCAGCAATGACAAGGTCTGCAAGTTTTGGTTCATTGAGTAATAAGCGTAGAGATTCGAGAACACGTTGGCGTGGAATTGTTTCTGATTCTTCACCAAGGAAACGAAGTGCCATGACTGCGGCATATGTTTCTGTGAAGGGAATATCCCGTGAACTACGATCAAGAAAAAGCTTATCAATGAGATCGAGACCGGTTGGTCCAACGAGCACAACATAGCAGGCAATCAACGCATCTAATCCACTTCTCAGATCAGAGGCATCCTCACCGAGGTCTTCACCAAGAAGAATTTTCTCTATTTCAGATGCATCAGCGGGTGTTCCACATATACCCAACATCGTGGCGTACAAACGACGCCTGTTTGATGGAATATTTGGCGTCTCTATCCAGTTGAGTAGTGCAGTCGGATCCATTCTATTCTCAAGGCCACGCACATCGTCATATGGAGCTATTGCAAATTCGTCATATGCGTCCCGAGCAAGCACATCATCTTTGTCTTCGAGATATTGTTGAAAAAAAGCAAGACGATCTGGACCAGATTCAGGGAGTGCATCAAGGTTCTTCAGATACGTAACAGCACGTTCATTGATGGCAATTGGATTCGACCAAATGAATTCAGGCGGCTCAATTCCCATGATCAGATACAGATTGCCGGGGGTGGTTGCCTCAAGCATGATTGCATCAATCAAAGTGTCCGCATCAAGTAAATGAGTTGACCGCAGAAGATCCTCTCCTTTGAGAACATCGACCACTTCGAATTTTGCCTGTGGTAGTGGACCCTCAGCATTGGGTCCCAGAGCAGATGCAGGAGGTGGCTCAACCAAGCGTGCAATGACTGCAGCTTCGCTTTGCTTGATTTCCTGAGAGAAAGTTAAGGAGACGGCAGCACAAAAAGGACAGGCAAGAGATCGCTCTACTGCAACAATAACTAATAAACTGATGGCAAGCATCAGAATAGAAATTCGAGCAAAAGAGGAGACAGGAATTCGCATAACCTTAGTATATAAGACACATCGTGATGCCGAATCAAGGTAGAGAAGAATGCTCGCTTTTCTACGTTTTTGCCTTAACCAAGCCATCGGGCAACGTCGGTGCGATAGGCAGCCACAGCTGGTAATAATGCCGCTAGAATCGCGAGTACGATGAGAAAAGGGACAAGGAGCAGTTCAGCCGTCGTGTACGATAAAAATCCGGCTGTAACACCTGCATTCGTTGCTATCCAGGGCCCAATGAGTCCGACTGTGCCGTGCCCGAGGAGCAATCCGATGATTCCTCCTCCAACAGCAAGGAGAATAGCTTCAATGAGTACTGTTGCCAGAACAACGCTGCGACGAGCGCCCAACGCCCTCATGATTGCCACGTCCCGGCTCCGTTCAAGAGATGAACCAACCATACTCACGAGGATGCCAATTGCAGAAACAATCACGACAAGAGTAGTGACCAATAGCAGCAGTAACTCAAGAGGTGTAACGAAAAGATCAAGGAGTACACGAATCTCAGCAATTGGAAGTGCAGCCTGCGCATCGCGACCCTCGTTGATTGCATTTCGGAGTCCCATTGCTGTGAGTTCTGCTGGGAGTCCAGGAAGAGCAGCTGTCTCAAGCAAAATGGCAGTAACCTCTCGTTGATTGAATGGAAGAAGACCTTTACCGGGTGAGTCATCATTAGTGGGTTCGGTTTTCTCAGCGTTTTCACTTGAATCAATCGGCTTGGCATGTCCGTCTTGCAGATAAAAACCTTCCATGTTGACAAACACACCACGATCAATGGGAGTGTCAGTTCTAGAAAGAATTCCAGTGATTTGAAATGGATCATGGACCTTGCCATCATCAGCGCCATGCGTTGGTGCAATCTTATCACCAACTTTTAGGTTGAGCGTATGTGCGACCTGGCTTCCTAAAACAGCACTGTAGAGATCCTCATCACGAAAGTTTATTCCTGAAGAAAACTCAAAAGGCTCACCATTGCCACGTGTGAGTCGATTAAAATAAGTGGAATTTGTGCCAACTACTCGGTGGCCACGAAAGTAATCACCCATACAGATGGGAACAGCAGTCTGAGTACTTGCTGCCCATATTCCATCTTTTCCATCGGGACGGTCATGAGCGGGCAAAAATTCTGCATATGTAGCCCACGAAATATTCTCAATCGGCTTGCTAATCAGATAAACACTATTGAGCACAAGTTGTAATGGGCTCCCTTTTGCACCAATGATCATGTTGTACCCCAAGCCTGCACCAGACTCGAAGGCTTGCTTGACAACACCACCTGTAATCAAGGTTGCCACAACGAGCGCAACACCAAGAGACATCGATAATGCAGTGAGGCCACTCGGAAGTGCCCGCTGTTTAATGTTTCTCCATGCAATGCCAAGCAAACTCATCAATACACTCCGCTTGTTGTTGGATGAACTGCTGCAGCCCGATTAAAATCTTCCAAACGATGGCGTACCGGAAACTGCTCTGCCACTTCGGGTGCATGGGTGACAACCAAGAGGGCGACGTCTTCTTCCCGGCATGTCGTCTGGAGGAGATCGATCACCTGTTGTTGATGGGAAGGATCAATACTTGCGGTGGGCTCATCGGCAAGTAGAACTCGTGGTCGATTTGCCAGTGCGCGTGCGACTGCAACACGTTGTTGTTGGCCAATGCTCAGAGCTGCTGGCTTATGGTGGAGACGGTCCGCTAGACCAACGGCTTCAAGGAGTGACTCAGCCCTTCCCCTGTTCGATGCTTGTGATCCAAAGCTCATTGCAACAAGTACGTTCTCAAGAGCAGTGAATCCAGGAAGCAAGTTAAATTGTTGAAATACAAGACCAATTCGATCAGCTCGTAGCCGATCTCGCTGTGGCTCAGCCAGTTTGACGATATTTAAACCTCCTATCAGGACCTGGCCACTATCGGGACGTAAAATGCCAGAAACAACATTCAAAAGTGTGGATTTGCCAGACCCACTTTGGCCTTCAAGTGCAACAAGTTCACCTGCGGCGATTTTGAAAAATGGTACGTCAAGAATGAGCAGAGGATCACCACCCGGAACAGAAAAAGATTTTTTTACATCTTGCAGTTCAAGAACAGCTGACTGCTCAACTGGGTTTTGGGTATTTGAATGTGTTTGTTTCATGAACAAAGAATCGCTGGAACACAAGGTGGTGTCAAAAGGAATTTTTCAGGGTGGGCCTTCCGTGGAGAAAACTCCTCGCCAGATGAGGATAGACGACGGCCGTGATTTCTCAAGAATTTGACGGCAAAAACTTTTGATTGGTGTACTGACCCGCCAAAACCTGTAGGTGATTGAGAAGGAGTTGGTGCGCGTGTATAGTCCCTGCCGGAGAAACTTTACGGTGGCTGTGCCCGAAGGCACTCTGACAACTGCCGATCTGACGACTCGTTATAGGAGTTTTGCTGTGTCCATTCGTGTTGGCATTAATGGTTTTGGTCGTATCGGACGTCTCACATTTCGAGCGATTTATGAAAAATTTGGCCTTGATGGTGAGGTGCAGATCGTTGCCCTCAATGATCTTACAGACGCCAAGACGAATGCTCATCTTCTCGAGCTAGATTCAAACTACGGTCCATTCAAGGGGAAAGTAGGAACTGATGGGAATGATCTCGTTGTTGATGGCAGAACAATAAAGGTTTTTGCAGAGCGGGATCCGGGATCGATTCCATGGGGTTCAGAGAATGTCGATATCGTTGTTGAAAGCACGGGGTTTTTCACTGACGCAACCAAGGCGGTCGCCCACAAGCGAGACAGTGTAAAAAAGGTAGTGATTTCGGCTCCAGCAAAAAATGAAGACCTCACGATCGTGCTTGGTGTCAATGATGAGATGTATAACCCATCAAAGCATCATGTCATATCGAATGCTTCCTGCACTACGAACGGTCTTGCTCCAGTAGCAAAGATTCTTCATGAGAAGTTTGGTATTGATCGGGGTTTGCTGACTACGGTCCACGCGTATACAAACTCTCAGAAAACAGTCGATACAGCTGCGGGCAATCTGCGTGATGCACGAGCGGCTGCTTTGAACATTGTGCCAGCAGGAACGGGTGCTGCGAAGGCAGTCGGTCTTGTCATACCTGAACTACAAGGCAAGTTTACCGGCATGGCGTTTCGTGTGCCGGTGCCAACTGTGAGCGTCGTTGACTTTACTGCAACCTTGGACAAGGAAGCATCTCCAGAAGAAATTAATGCTGCCATGAAGACAGCTGCAGAAGGTCCATTAAAGGGAATTCTGAGATATTCTGAACAGCAGTTGGTTTCAACTGATCTACGAGGAGATCCGCACAGCTCAATTTTCTCCGCGGTCGACACCATCGGCCTTGGGAATCTTGTGAAAGTCGTTAGCTGGTACGACAACGAGTGGGGTTATTCGAACCGCGTTGCCGACTTACTCAATTTCTTGGAATCAAAAGGGCTTTGAGTAAAAAATCTCGTTTAAAAATTATTCAAAAAGCGGCCGGCCTTTTTTCTAAGAGACCGGCCGTTTTTATTGGCTTTTTCCAGAAGCAGAGTCAAGTTGAGCAATAGCTTCCGTTTCAATTGTTGAGCCATCGAATTGAGTCAGCTGGACTGCGATCCGAATAGGAGTGGTCTCTGGTGCTGTGGTTGGCCACGGCAGTACGAAATGAAGCCCACGGGCTCTGGATGTCCGTCTAAAGTGCTGGTGAGCTTTGGCTGCAGGAATTGTCCATTCTGCAAACTGGCGCCCTAAACGAGCCTCTTGTGCCGTTGCCGTTGGTTCATATGCAGTCACGTAAATGTCACCGGCAGTTGTGACAAGACGTTCGTCAGCATCACGCGGTTCAACGACAAGCGTTACACCCTCGGGAAAGCCATCACCATCGGCGTCATAGCACACCGTTTTTTCATGATTAATAACTAGGTGCGTTAGATCTGATTGGTGACCAACGCTTTCGGCAAAAGAGAGTTGACGAATAGGTCGAGATGCACCGCGCTTTCCCGAATCCTGTGGCAGCGGCGGAACGCCTTCGAGGGTAGGAGGTGCCATATCTCCACCGGGATTAGGAAGGTTGTTTGAGCTCTTCTGACTTCCTGATGTGGAGGGAGAATCTGCTCCAAAAACTGGACCACTACTGTTCGAGTTATTACCACCTCCATCAAAGCTCGGTACATCAACTTGTGGAGGCACAAGGAGTGGTTGAGCGGATGTCGGAGATGATACCCTAGTGTTCGATGACGAGTCATCAACAATCCCAAGTTGCTTACGAAGTGATGCATTCTCATCCGTCAGCGTGTCGAGTTCATAATACTGGGTCTGCAACTTGTCTTGGAGACAGTAAATCTGATCTTCTTGAAGCCGTAATTCCCGCTCAAGAAGTTGATGATGAACATCACTCTTACAGCCGCAAGTCAATACGGACAGACACATAAATAGCGACACCGAACACAGAGTAGGTGTCACAGTTTGAAAACAAGTTTTTTTCATGACGCGCCTCCTTGCGCCTCACGTACCGTAAAGAACTATTCGCCCTCGGGCATTTGCTCAATCACTTCATCAATAAGATGATATTCACATGCTTCTTCTGCTGACATAAATCGATCACGATCAGTATCCTGCTCGATTTTCTCAAGAGGCTGCCCGGTATGTTTCAGCAAAATTTTATTCAATTTACTTTTGATATTTCGAAATTCATTGGCATGAATCATGATTTCTTCTGCGGTACCTTCCATGCCAGCGAGTGGTTGATGAATCATAATTCGAGCATTTGGGAGAGCCTTCCGCTTCCCGGCCGTTCCAGCAGTTAAAAGTAAAGCTCCCATGGATGCAGCCTGACCAATGCAATATGTTGCAACATCACAACTCACAAATTGCATTGTGTCGTAAATTGCCAGCCCAGCCGTGACACTTCCTCCTGGTGAATTGATGTAGAGATGGATATCACTCTTTGGATCGTCAGTCTGAAGAAAGAGCATCTGCGCGACAATGGCATTCGCCATTTCATCATTTACCTGAGAGCCAAGGAATATGATGCGGTCTTTCAGTAGCCGGCTGTAAATGTCCATTGCCCGCTCTTCGCGGCCACTTTTTTCAACAACATAAGGGATCAGGGGCATTTAAATGATTCCGGTTATTCAGGAAAAAGATGAAAGAAAGAGAAAGATGCCTAGTCGACGTCCTTTTCTTCTTCTCCAGGGGGTTTGGTGAGGATGTCATCAACGAGACCATAGTCTTTGGCCTCCGTCGCCGTAAGATATCTGTCTCGGTCTGTGTCTTGAGCTATTCGTTCAATTGGTTGACCAGTATGAGAAGCAAGAATTTCATTGAGAACGGCACGAGTTTTAATTATTTCATCAGCTTGAATTTCAATATCACTTACTTGTCCACCAACTTGTCCATATGGCTGATGGATCATTACTTTGGCATGGGGCAAAGAAAATCGTTTGCCGGAGGCACCTCCGGCAAGCAATACGGCACCACCACTGGCAGCAAGACCAACACAATAAGTAGCTACCGGACATGAAAGTATCTGCATTGTGTCATAAATTGCCATTGTCGCAGTAACACTGCCACCAGGCGAATTAATGTAAAAATGGATATCTTTTCGACGATTTTCACTCTGCAGATAGAGCAATTTCATGACAAGCTCATTTGCATTTCCATCATAGATTTCACCCTGTAAAAGAATGATCCTGTTTTCCAACAGAAGATCACCAAGTGTCATCTGTCGCTGCCGTTGGTAGTCTCTATAAGCGCTGGCAGCACTTGGATCAATCGGGGCATTTGACGATGGTAATGGAAACCTTTGGGCAGGCATGAGCAACTTTCAGAAGTGCGAATGAATGAATCAGAAAGAATAACTGAAAAACTATGAAGATGAATCTTCATGAGCAAGTGGAGTGGTTGGAATTTCATCTTCGCCGGCAGCAATACCACAAACGGCGTGGTCAATAGCCTCAGCATCCGGTTTCGGAAATTCAAAAGGCATGTCTTGGAATTTGGCCTGCGAAGTAACTAGGTCAATGGTTTTGCGTTCAATAATTTGATTTCGAAGCACATCCATAAGACCCCTTCGCTCAAGACTGGCACGAACACGCCGTGGTGATTCGCCTGATTGAGAAGCGATAGCTTTAATTTCCGCTTCATAGTCGGCAGCAGTATCAGAGACATTCTCAGCCTCTGCAATCTTTTCCAAGATAAAATGCTCTTTCAATGATCGTGCTGTACTTGCCATTACAGACTGGCGAAGTTCGTTGACATATCGACGGATCGAGTCATCATCGAAACCACTCCGACGAAGTTCTAGAATTGACCGCTCCAGTTCTCGCTGGCTCTGGCGACGCAATAATTCAGGAGGAAGTTCCCAACTAGCCGACGCTGTTAGGGATGCCGAAACCTGTTGCCGAACCTGTTTCCTTTGATGCCATTCGAGCTGGTTGTGCAGCTGTTTCCGTACTGCCTCACTTAGATCGTCAGCAGACTCAAAATCACCTAACTCTGTAAGCAGTGATGGAGTTACTTCCGGCATTTCAAATCGTTTGACATCAAGAAGTTCAATTTCCAACGTGACGGTTTTTCCACGAAGACTTTCAACAGCGGCTTCCTCGGAAATCGATATTTCAGACGCAACTTTCTCACCAGGCTTCAATTGAGAAACAAGTTTGTCGAAACCATCTAGTTCTGCATCGGCAAGAGAAAGTTTTGGGCGGACAACGATTTCCATCTCTTCTGCATGGGAAAGCACCTTGCCGTCGTCATCAGTGCATTTTAGATTTGCGACCATGAGATCTCCTGGTTTGGGAGACCCCTTCGATGGAACAAGTCGACCTCGCTCTCGCAGAAGATTACCCACGGCTTCCTCGACATCGGCATCAGAAATTTCTCGATTTGGTCTTTTGATAGAGAGCCCTTTCCACTCCGGCATCTCAAATTCAGGGCGTACTTCGATAGAAAATTCGAAGGTCATTGGTCCATCATCTGGCAGAATAACAGCCGCAACATCGAGGTCAGGCTCACTGATTGGTGCAAGATTTTCCTGTTCATTCACACGTGCGAGAGCGTCATTCAGAAGTTTGGATCGGATTTGATCGTTTAATTCTGCCTTAAATTTGCTGCCCACAAGCTTGCGTGGCGCTCTTCCAGGACGAAATCCAGGCAAAAGAGCTGTTGGCATGAGGTCACCAACAGCCTCCTCGTAATACCGGTCAATTTCTTCTCGAGGAACAGAAACTTTCACTTTTCTCTGACAGGTAGAAGTTTCCTCTACAGTCACATCGATTTTGAGTAGCTGAGGCTCGGCAAGGGCTGTTGAATCGTCTGACATCTTTGTCCTGTGAAAAAAAGTGTGAGAGATAAAGTACGTGCTAGTGTTTGTATTCATGCGGGGTATTACCCCAATTCAGTGGTTTGGAGCCCACTTCAACAGGCAACCATTCCACAGAGCAGAGCGGGTGATGGGATTCGAACCCACGACAACCACGTTGGCAACGTGGTGCTCTACCAACTGAGCTACACCCGCATCTTTGATCTTTTCGAAGGTAGTAGGCAATGTTTACAGCCACTAACCCCTGAAAACCCCGTGATTATAGGGTATAGAGCGCCTGTCGCAAGGTCATACCCCGCGTTCCCGGCGTGATTTCTACCGAAACTGAAAACTCAGCTACAGGGCATTTGGAAAATCGGACTCAGAGTGGATAATCGAGGTTTTGGCACCTCTGGTGAGAAAAATGCCCCAGTTGCCGCTACCATCGAAACTCAGCACACAACGAAACCCTCGTATCCCGTCAGGCTCTGATCCTGTATGGGCCCGATTTCGGAACGCCAAATGAAGTTGCAACTCGTCTTTAAAACAGGAAAGTCTGGCAGTAAAAAGTACGATGTGGATCTTCCAATTGTCATCGGTCGAGGGCAGCAGGCTTCATTTCGAATTCCTCACGGACAAATTAGTCGTCGGCATTGCGAACTATTGGAGGCGAAAGGATCCGTCTTTATCCGTGATCTCGGCTCAACAAATGGAACAATGGTAAAAGGTACGATGCTGCCTAGCAAAACAAAGGTTCCTGTCCGTTCGGGGAGTGTGATTCAATTGGGAGACCTTGCTTTTCGAGTCAATTATAATGCACCAAATGACGGTCCTGCTACACAAGCAGTTGAGGACTCATTTGAAGAAGCGATTGATTTCCTTGAAGCAGAACCTGAAGGAGAAACAGTCGAAGCATTTGCTGAGTCGGTTTCACGTCCAAGCAAGGAGGAACCAATTGAAGTGGAATCCCTCGATGATGATCTCTTTTTGGAGGCCGACGAAGAGATCGATGCTGATGACGACGATTTTCTAAATGATAAAAATACGTCTCAAGAATCTACAGGGTCTTTATCGGATGAAGATATTGATGATTTCTTAAACGATATTTGATAAGTGAAAGATTGAACTAAACAAAAATCATTACAGTGAAAATAGAACACTCCTAAAAACTTTTTGGATCGTTAACTTCATGCAAGACCAAGATAACGAATCTCGTTCCCTAACGATTCGTGACTTAGCTCGTGCTAAGCAGAGTGGTCGACCGATAAGTATGGTTACTGCCTATGACTGGTGGTCGGGTTGCCTTGCAGATTCCGCGGGCGTCGACTGTGTTCTCGTCGGTGATAGTCTCGCGATGGTCATAGCTGGTCGAGAGACAACACTTTCGGCCACGATCGAGCAGATGATTTATCACGGAGAAATTGTTTCTCGTGCAGTTCAACGTGCTATGGTGTTCGTTGACCTCCCATTTCCCTTACAGCATTTGGGCGTGGGGAAGGCAATTGAATCTGCGGCAAGAATTCTGCAGGAAACAGGTTGTCAGGCAATTAAGCTTGAAGGAACATCAGGCCAACAAGACGTCATCGCAGGAATAGTCGAGGCCGGTGTTCCAGTGATGGCCCATGTAGGGCTTCGTCCTCAGGCGGTGCATCAACTCGGCGGATATCGCATCCAAAGGGACCGAGAACAACTTCTCGCTGACGCAACGGCAGCAGCAGCAGCAGGTGCCTGCGGTGTTGTTTTGGAATGCGTGCCATCAAAGCTAGCAGCAGAGATAACGGCTGCAATACAAATACCAACGATAGGAATCGGAGCAGGCCCTGACTGTGATGGTCAAGTTCTAGTCATGCACGACTTAATCGGTCTCTCTGTTGATCGTATCCCTCGATTTGTCAGGTCTTATGCTGATACGAAGGGAACTATTTTGGATGCCGTAACCTCTTGGCGACAAGATGTTGAGTCCAAAATATTTCCCGCAGAATCAGAGACTTTGGCTTAAGAAATTCGAACCCAGCTTCCACCAACACGGAATAATGTTGAGGGTTTAGAAGCAGGTACTTCTCTTTCCTAAGGCAAGACTACCTCATCGGAAATAACAACAGGCTTACTAGCTCGTATGGTCTGTGGTGAACCAACGGTGCCAGGAACCATGCTACCTCCAGCAAGTGGGACACCATTGCCACAATTATTACATGTATTGACTGGTGCACACGGTTGGCATCCAGGTGCGCTACATGGTCGCATGGTAGCCGGTGCAGCAACTTGAGGCGGAATCGCACCGTTGGGTGTGAAGCCCGGTGGCAGATGACCAAAGCATCGTTCGTACTTCCAGACTTCAAATTTTATATAACGTTCCTGAAGGCTTTTGCAGCCAGTAAGCCCTACGGCGGCCAGCACAACTGACACGCACGCTATGGCTCGATAGATCCACGGCGTCCTTGACATTGATCCTTACTCCCTGTGGCAAGGCGGACCTACAAGGACCGCCATTATAGTGGATAGAGACTAGCCCTCAGCACTTCTGAGAAGCCTAGCAACACTACAACACACCACGGACGGGGCAAGAAAAGTGAGAATAAATTTTGCCGGAGCCAGTGCAAGATTGCTCTTGCTGTTATTTTTAGCCCTTACGATGACGAATTTTCGCCCGCATACGTCGTTTCTTTTGCCCGAGTTTTCGTCGCCCTTTACCTGACTTCTTCACTCCCATTAATTAGCCTCCACTGTATCTTTCGGATTGTTCGTTATTTTCGGTACCATTTCGCCGAGGCCGTGTAGCCACAGCCAAAATCGTATTAGAATACAGGAAGCGGCCATTGCAAGGTTTCACTCGGTATTCCGTCGCTCGTTGGCCCCAGTTTCATCCAAACATGATCACTTTCTTCCCAACCTATGCCCAGTGGATCGAGGCCACAGGCGTTTGGCGGGTCAATATTCACGGCATGGTCACGCAGCCCCTTCCTGTGGCTAGTCGTCGGCGAACGGTGGCCTACGCAGTTGTGAAGAGGCTTTTAAAACTCGATGAAGGGCAACTTCGATCACCAATTTTTCAAGCCCGCTCAGAGACATTTCTGTTTCAGCGAATATCTGGACAGCCCGTTCAAATTACGCTTGGGGGAAAATTAATAGATGTCGGTATCTCAAAGCGTACTGGTCACTTTGAAATCAATTTTGACCTCGATGCACAAGCGGTGTCTGAAAGCGTAGTAGAGACACCGTATGGGCAAGAACTTTGTTTTGAATCGGTGGACGAAGACCTAGACTCCAGGCCCGTGACCACTTCAGGCTCCGTTCAATTGATCCATCCGAGTGGTATCTCGATTATTTCTGATATTGACGATACGGTCAAATTTACAAATGTTGCAGATCGTCGAGAACTCTTGGCAAATACTCTCTTGCGAGAATTTGTACCAATTCCGGACATGGTTGATCTTTATAAACGATGGTCATTGTCTGGAGCAGCCTTTCATTATGTATCAGCCAGTCCTTGGCAACTCACGAAACCACTGAATGATTTTTTTCATTCTGCAGGCCTACCAGATGGATCAATGCATCTGAAGCTTTTCCGTTTAAAGGATTCAACACCACTTGGGAGAATGCGTTCTTCAAAAAAATCAAAACAGGATGTAATCATTGAAATACTAGATAACTTCCCAGATCGAAAATTTATTCTTGTTGGTGACTCTGGAGAGCGAGATCCTGAGGTCTATGCAAAAGTAGCCCAGCAGCGTCGAACTCAGATAGCAGGTGTTGCGATTCGTCGTGTTCCTAGCAGAAGGTCCAAGCAAAAAGTTGAATCCGCCCTTAGGATTCTTACACAAGCTGTGCCCAGTGACAGGTTGCGAGTGTTTACTTCAGCAGATGAAATAAGCGACCTTCTTTCGGTGAAAGAGTAGCTCTAGGCGTCACTTTCGAAGGCACTCTGAAAATGCTCAATGATTGGTGTATTCCCTGAACGCCAAAAGAGCCAACGGTTTTGAGCCTGAATGGAATTTGAGAAAAGAACCGTAACAACATCAAGCCGGAAAGAATGCTCTTGAAGACGATGCTGCTTTATATAGGCATTCGCTAACGTACAAATACGTTGTTTTTTCTGCGTATCGACTGTTTCAGCAGGATGGCCGCGTTCGGTACTCGTTTTAGAACGTACTTCGACAAAGACAATTGTACGCTTATCAAGAGCTATGATATCGATATCACCGCGCAGAATACGTTCCCGGTGAGCTAGTATTGTATATCCTCGTTTTCGAAGATAACGGATGGCTTCTTGCTCACCTCGAAGGCCAATTGTTTTGCGAGTGGCCACCGAAGCCCTCTTTGCGACTATCAAAACACAAGGCTGATTATTTGGTTACAACGTCGGTTCGTCGTTCACGAAGACGTACAGCCTTACCCACACGATCCCGCAAATAATATAACTTCGCGCGTCGTGTTACACCGGAGCGCTTCACAACGATCTTTGCAATTTTTGGAGAATGAACAGGGAACTTACGTTCCACGCCTTCACCCGAAACGATTCGGCGAACAGTAAACATCTCGCGACTGCCGGAACCACTACGGGCAATGACAACACCATTGAAGACCTGAGTCCGTTCTTTATTTCCTTCAAGGATACGATTGTGGACATCTACTGTGTCACCAATTTCGAATTTATCAATTTCTGTTTTGAGACTGTTTGACTCGACATGATCGAGAATTTGCTGACTCATTTTTGTATCTCCTGGAAATGTATTGGGCTGCTGTAAGTTATTTTTCTGTATGTTTGTTTGATTGCCTGCGAGTGGCATGTATCGCCTGAGTTTTGCGCCAATCAGCAATTCGTTGATGGTCACCGGTTAATAGGACATCGGGTACCCGAAGCCCACGATATTCGCGAGGACGTGTGTATTGTGGACCTTCAATGAGGCGTTCTGTGCCCGAGAACGAATCATCGACAGCACTACGTGAGTCACCAAGGACACCAGGTATTAGCCTAGCAACAGCATCAATAATCACCATAGCAGCTACTTCACCGCCTGAAAGAACATAATTTCCAACTGAAATGAGGTCTGGCTTCAGTGTGTCACATATACGCTGATCAAATCCTTCGTACCGTCCACAGAGGAGAATAAGGCGTTGTCGTTCAGCGAGTTTCTCAACAACCTCTTGAGTGAGTGGTCGTCCGGAGGGTGAGAGCATTGCAATACTACTTGAAGAGCCAGTCCCTTCAGAAGAATCATTTTCAGTAAAAAGTGACTCAACGCAGTCAACAACTGGTCCGGGCATGAGAAGCATGCCAGGACCTCCGCCATACGGACGATCATCAACTTGCCGATGGACACCAGTTGCAAAATCTCGAATATTTTTCAACCGGATATCGAGCAAACCAGCTTGTTGCGCAGCCCCTAATAGACTTCCATCAAGAAAGCCCCGAAACATTTCAGGGAATAGCGTAACGACGTCGATCCGCATGGCACGTCCTGCACTCGCTCACTCTGTGGACTCGTCAGTTTTTGCCTCAGCATCTGGAGCCG
>WLWF01001505.1_pt1 | contig 18861 bp, 22 predicted proteins | sample 6718331 | NCBI WGS metagenome assembly WLWF01 (sample SAMN12718692, study PRJNA515312) | sponge metagenome | isolation source: marine sponge | host: Mycale hentscheli | place: New Zealand: South Island, Marlborough, Capsize Point | collected 2003-05-01
ATTTGCAATAGCATAGTCGGGTTTAAAATCTGAATTTTTATAGTAGCAATGTTTGCATACTTTATTGCAAATAGATGGTATTATTCCTGTATGTCCTACCTTACAAATATGTTCCCAGCTATGGAAGAAATATAATAGCTTTTTACCAGCAGTCTTAGCAATAGATTGAGCTTCTCCTGCCCAAGCAAGCTGGGTTAAAACAAGGTCGTAATCTTTTAATGCTTTTTTAGGCCCCATAATTTGGAGCTTAGTATTAAACTCATCTATATTTTTATAATCAATGCAGTCAACGTGTATATTTGAAGACCTAAGACTATTTACTAAATTTATACTGCTTATTTCTGCGCCGCCTACCGGGTCAGATAAATTATGTGCAATATAAATTAGCTTCATCTTTTTTTATCTATCCAAAGTTCCCAGGTTTTACCTTCATTAATGTCTTTTGGGTGCTTACATTTACTTAAATGTAGCAACAATGTATCGTCTTCAAACTCTCTAATCGGCTTGTATGCAGCAGTAGGGTTCTGGTTAGTGGTTTGAATCTTTTTTCTACTGCCAAACAGCATACCATTTGCCTCTAGATAACTGCCATCTTTTTTAGCATTTTTTTCAAGTGTCGATAATTCAGAATTTTCTATCACAGTCCCTCTTTGCCTAGCTTCTTCTTGATCTTCTGCACACAAGTTGCCCATCCATGCCCAGCCAGCATCAGTGCAGTCAAAACATAAGTATTTAGCACCTATAACAAAAGGAACATTGTTTCTAAGAACAACCATTAAATTTGGTTGACCACATACTACGCAGTTTACTTTCTGTTCAATAACATCTGAGGTAGACCCTTTCCATTTGGACATTATTTCATAGTCCTTTGGGTCAGCCATTGCGCGCATCTCTTCAATAGTCAGTTTCTTGCGTCGCTTAGCCATCAGGATCCTCAAAATTTATTGCATTAAAAATAGCTGTAAACAACTGAGACTTTTCTCCTTTTGTTGACAACTCATTGTTTGGAAGTATGTATCCATGGTCTTTTAATGCACGGCGTATTATATTTATTCTCTCGTAAAGACCTAGCATGTCAGACGATACGCGCTCGCCCTTTGCCATGCCATCCGCTAGTCCTTCTCTGTACGCTTCAACTATATGATCTTTTGTATAAGGGAATCTAGGTTTGTTCATTAAAGTTCTGCATCAATTTGTTCCTGAGAGACTTCATCTATTTCAAACTCTTCTTTGTAACACTCCTGAACAAAAGGACAGTACCTGCATTGCCAGTCTCCCTTAGGCATTAGCGGTGGATCAGAGTCTTTAAACTTGCCTGACTCAATTCGCTTAGCAATCTTACCTCTTTCCGTCTTTGTAAGACGGTCAGTATCATATAGCTTTGCTATATGTGTGTTAGGATACTGTATCTGATAATCTCTGTCTGGCAACGTTTTATTTTTTACATGTACTTCTAGCTCTTGCCAGCGCTTAATTATGTCTTCGAGTCTAATGTGTTTCCATTCCTTGACACCCATATCATTAGATATAACTGGGAAATGGTAGCCATCTTTGTCTTTCTCAATTCTGATGATGTGCTCTGCCATCTCCATAGTGTTTCTATCTAAGTATAATATTACCCATTTCTTAATAGCATTCTGGTAGTGGTGCAGATATATCATACTCTGCATAACATGGTCTTCTTTAGGAGCCAATGGGTATGCAGCTGTAGGCTTGATGACACCCTTGGATACAAAAGTACCAACAGATTTGACCTCTACGCCCACAGGATGCCCCGTAGACTCCTCTGCTACAATTATGTCGACCCTACCAGAGATGTCTAACTCTTGATTGTAGAACCTTGTCTCGTCTCCGTACCAAAACCCAGCTTCCTTTACTCTGTCTACTAAGAACTGAGACCATAAGTCGCCAGCCAGCGCTTTCATAATGCCTTCCGCATTACGGTCTCCTGATTCCTCATAGTGCCTAGCAGAGTACCACTGTTTTCTAAGACAAGTACCTGCAGTAACAGTTTCTCCATGTTCATTTACATAAACAGTACTAGCACTACTAGGATGTCTGCCACCTTTTTTGCGCGATTCTTTTACATAAGGATTGCAAATTAACTTTTTAATTCTATCTAATACTACTGACGCCATGGTCACCTCCATCAAACAAATTCACATTAGGTATGCCAGTATCTCTTTGCACTCTGTTTTGGTGTTCTTGCTGCCTCATTTGCTGCATCTCTTCAAATGATATCTCCTCGAGCTTAGCTTGGTCATCATAAAACTTGAAGTAATTTGTGCCCTTATAGGAAGTAATCTTGTTCTTTTCATATGCAACTTCAATAACAGGGCGTTTTCTTTCGCCATCCATCCAGTACGACTTGGCTTTTTCTCTGTTCTCATGCAAGTCGTTGTATACCATGCCAAGTAACTTGAAGGAGAATGCCATCTTACCTGACTCACCAAGGTGTTCTATGCGTGGCTTCTTAGAAGTCTGTGCCTGTTTGTTGCATTCCATTGTACATATGATTGTAAGATCCAAGACATCAGATATCTTTTGCATCCATTCTGATGCGCGCTTGGCTTTGATGCGCTCGTCGTCGCCACCACCTGAAATGTTATGGAAGCTGTCAATAAACAGGACTATGTCGTTGCCAGTTTCATCCTTAATAGATCTTATCCATTTCTCACAGGCATCTATGGTTTCACCCATGGCGGTAGACTGAGTAAGAAACCTTTGACCTCTTACCATGTCTTTAATCCAGCCGACAGCATCTTTATAGGAGTTGTCGTCTTTAACAGCCATATTATGGCCAGGAATCATATTGCCAGCATGTTTACACTGGTTAATATTAAAGCCGGTCTTTATCGCAAGCATTTTTGCAATGACCGCTTCTACCGGATCATCCAGAGACCAGAAAGCACAAGTCAATCCTTTAGGATTGTTATTTATAAGACCATATGCAATGTTGTATAGTAGTGTGGACTTACCGGTATTAGGGTTGCCAGCAAATCCAATCAGCTCCTTTGATTTAGGTATACCACCAAAGTTCTTATTGATATTTTCTATGCCGCAATCCCAGCCTGTAAGTCCTGGAGTATCTTTCATGAAGTCAGAAGTAATAGACTCAATAGTGGCATAGCTAGCAGCTACGGAAAGATCAGTTCTAGCATAGTCAGCTACTGAGTTTTCTGCTTCTTGCGCTGCCTCTTTGAGTAGTTCGATCTTTTCTCTTGCATCCGTGACGTGAGATAGTCTTCTAACAGCGTCGTTAACAGTCTTGTCGACACTACTATTAGTTCTGTTATCAATCTCTTCTTGTATGGCGTCACGACTAATCCCCGTTCTTCTACTAAGTTCTTTAACAAGAACTTCTCTGTCGATAGCAGATGACTCTGCGAGGATGTAGTCTACCATAGACTTAGCTATTTCATCAAAAGGAATCTTTTTAGCAATCAGTTTTTCTAACTGCCAATCAAAAGCAGTCTTTCTTTTAAGATCAAAGTACTCATCAAGTCCGTGTATCTGAATCCAGTAGCACGGATCTTTGTCTTCTTGTGCTACTTCGTCAGCAAATTCAAGCACTGTAAGAGTAGTTCTAATACCAGGTATAGACTTGAATGCATCAAGATGTTTGTCCATATTTGATATGCCGGCATCGTCAGCATCAAGGGTCAGATTTATGTTGGTAAAACCAAGGTCTTTTAACAGTTGCACTTGTTGCTTAGTAACAGCTGTGCCGCAGACTGCAGCTACATGACTGTGACCTGCTTGCATCATGGCAATGACGTCAGTGTAGCCTTCTACAAGATCTATTTTGCTAGTTCTTGCTTCTATTGCCTTATATAAGCCATACAAGAACTGACTCTTGTTGTATGCAGGATTCTTTGTGCCGCTAGTATTCTTATACTTAGGCATATAGTGCTGGCCTGCAGCTCTAGCCGCCTCACCGTCTTTCTTGCTCCAGTTCATCCAGCGTCTGGCAAGACCTACACAGTCACCCTTGTGGTCTCTTAGCAAGAAGGTCATATAGTCTAGGCCAATGAAATCAGGGCTAATATCTATGCTTTCAAGCCACTGTTCTTCATAGCCTAAGGCTTTCATTTCTTCTTTGAAATTATCCCAGTAAACAGTTCCCACACCCAGTCCAGCAGCAATAGTATCAGAAATGCCGCGAGCTCTAGTGTGAGTAAAAGAAAAGTCTTTATCTTTGATGCAAAGCTTTGTAAATACTTTTGCTGCGTCACGATACGCCTTTCTGGCCTCTAGTTCTCTGAGTTCCTGCTCTGTTAATTTCTTCTTTTCATATTCTATTCCGTACTTATCGCACAGATAATATAAATTATCATATACAAATTCCTTCCCAGACATACCCTTGTTTTCGAGTATGTTGGCTACATGGAATATGTTATAGTTAGCTTGGCAAGAGAAGCACTTGAGTATAGTTTCGTTTTGCCCAGGCACAAAATGCATGGAAGGATTTCTATCGTCATGCTCTGGATTAAGGCAGCATATCCAAGAGTCGTTACCCTTATCTGTAATCTCTACTTCCATGTCTATGAGGTAGTCTTTCAGATATGCCATTACCTTGGGCTTAAGAAGTTCTAAGTCGTTTTCCATGTTATCCTTACGTTAATGAGTACTATTTACAAACTAGAAGCTATTGAAGACTACATATTCTGCGGACTGTATTACAGGTACAAGCATGAGCTCGACCTACCCTACAAGCCAATCAGTGCCAATGAGATATTTGTTGAGGCAATGAAAGACGCAGTCTTCATTATAGCTAACGAGTGGGGATTAAAGAGAAAGCATCCCCGCGCATTTATATCAGACGCAGCCGAGGCTTTCAAAGAAAAATTTTCTGAAATATCTGTTAATTGCAGAGAAACTGACAGGCTGGTTGAGCTGTACGCTCAAGGACTTATATCTATTAACACTGTCCTTGACTATATCAATATAACCAAAGACGTGGTTGCTTTATTCAACTACCCTATTTATACAAAATGTAATGATAGTTTTATTGAATCCAAGCTAGACCTGATGGTAATCAGGAATGACAAAAATAGAAGCAAGCGCGAGTATGAGTTTGTCTCTTTTATAGACGACAAAACTTACAAATATATACAAAACTATGACAATTTAAAAGTCGGATTAGCCAGAAACTTTATAGAAGACATAGACCTTAAGCTGGAGTATCCATGTAATCACAGATACATGTCTTACTTTGGCCATCCACGTCTTGCAAATAAACTTTCTAAAAGGTACCTAAATATAGCTTTACAGATACTGGAAAATGCTATATCTATGATAGAGGCACAAGTATATTTACCAAATAGTTCTAAGGCTAAATGTAATTCTTGTCCGTTTAATAAGATCTGCGATCAAAGATTTGTTATCAAAGATCTTCCAGACTCCTGGGTAGACTCTATAAGGAAAGAGCTAAATGAGTACTGAAGAACAAAAAATAAAAGTTCTTATTTGCGGTTATGCGGCAGATAATCATACGTCTTTTGGTTCTCAAATAAGAGACGTATGGACAAGGCTTCTTAGAACTGGCAAGTACGAAATTGTACAACAAGGCTGGTTCAAAATGAAAGAAATCGAAAAGGTACCCTGGAATATTGTTCCTACGAATATGAATACTAATCCAGATGGCAGCAAAGCGCCTGTAGAAAACGATAAATGGGGTGCACAGTCTTTCCCTGGACTGCTTCATCAGCTTAAGCCAGACCTTGTCTGGACTCTTGCTGACACCTACATGGTAGAACACCTAGGTGCATTGAAACCTAAGTTTGGCTACAAGTACGTCCAGTACATGCCTATTGATGGTACACCTACGCCTAAAAGATACAAAAAAATTATAAATGATGCTGATACTAGTGTTGTTTGTAGCAACTTTGGTGCAGAGGCTGTAGAAGACCTTACAGGTAGACGCCCTGAAATGGTCTACCATGGCGTAGATGCTAACTTATTCCATAAGTACTCTGACGAAAAGAAACAGCAACTTAGACGCGAAGTGTCGGAATCTATATTGGATAAGTTTATTATAGGCTGGGTTGGCAAAGATCAGACCAGAAAAAATCCTTGGAATTTGTTTGAGGTTATATACTTCTTATCTTCTGGTAATTACGTTACTTGCAATTCCTGTGGCAGAGTAACCAGAGGTGAATATAGTAGGCAAAAAAGAGCATTAGTTTCTATGCCTACTAGCTGCAAATACTGCAGGTCTGAAGACGTAGCTGTAGCAAAACCCATGGACGATGCAGTTCTTTGGATGCATGCTTACAACCAGCCGAACATAGGCTGGGACTTTAACCTTCATAGGGACATGTATAATCTTGGGGACAAAGTAATCTTTACTACTAGGCTTACTCAAGATGACGGTCTTAAAGTTGCAGAGATGGCAAACTTGTACAACATGTTTGACGTATTTACTTCTCTGTCTGGTGGCGAAGGCTTTGGTATACCTCTAATTGAGGCTCAAGCATGTGGAGTACCTGTTGTCTACACTGACTACAGCGGACAGGCTGAGATCTGCGTAGAAGGCGGACTTCCTGTTGACTATGAGCTTTACCCTGAGCCAATTAGTTCAATAGACAGAGGCATGGCTGATATAAACCATGCAATAGAACAGTTTGCTAAACTCTATAAAGACAAAGAGCTTTATGGAGATCTGTCTCAAAAAGGCAGGCTTGAAATGCTTACAAGCTTTGACCATGACCTACTTGCTACACAGCATCATGAAATCATAATGAATACCATGAAAAATCCTAGCAGACTGATTGGAGTTTCAGTTTGAAGATACATATGGCCGGCGATATCAATTCGCCTAACTGCATTAGCTCTAGATGCAGAGCTCTGTTCAAAGCTGGACTTAATGACCATGAGTTTAAGATAACTAATATTAAACCCGATAATGCATGCGTAATGCTTGAGTCAAGTTTACTTGAAGAAGTACAAAAGGCATGTGAAATGCAGATGGAAGCTCCCGATGTTGTACTCAACATGAAGGACCATTCTCTGTGGACTCTTAATGAGAAGTCAAGAAACATTGCTTGGGTTACCTGGGGTAAACAAGGTAAAGTTTCAGAAGAACTTACTAATAAGTGTAACCACATGCAAAAGATCGTAGTTACATCAGAGGAAGACATGCGCGCTTTGGATATGTCTGGTGTAAACACAGAAACAGTAATAATTGATGAGCCAATCGATACTTCAGTTTTTGGCAAAATCAATGGCACCATTGACATAGCGAATGTTACTGTTGAAGAAAATGGTTTGCCTGTAAAAGAAAAGAAAAAAGCTATTCTTCTACAGGGCAAATTTTCTGATGAAAGATCAATCATTGAGTGCTTAGAAGTACTATGTTCTAAGTACAAAGAAAAGGATCTTACGGTTATTCTCAGAGTATATAAAAACACTATGGGTATGCAAGACGACTTAGAAATTGCAGGCATAGTAAATCAAGTTAGACAAAGAACTAAATCTAATGGCGGACCTAAAATCAGTATTATGACAAAGCTTCTTGCAGATGAAGAGCTTTGCATGCTTTATAACTCTGTCGATGTCGTAATTAACACCAGTCGCTTGACGTCTTTTGAACAAATAACTTTGCAACCAGTTCTTTCCAATTGCCAGGTAATTACCTATAAAGACAGTTTGTCTTCTAGGTATGAAAAAGGACTACATTTTATGCAAAGTACTCAAATCCCATTCTATGATGGAAATCAGTGCAATGATCTATGGTTAAAGTCTCCTAATCAACGCTCATTAAAACAGTGCATTGATCAAGCTCTTGAAGAAAGTAAAAGTACCGTTGAGATTGCACAATTAATTGAAAAAAACTGTGATCCATCATTAGTTCTTAGCGACATACTGTGCTAGAACAAGTGCTTGAACCTGATGAAGAGTGGTTAAGTAAATTAGATCCATATAAAAGGTACGTCTGTCTGATGCAATATGAGCATCCAGAAGCTGCTCAAGATATTCTCAGACTAGACGTACCAAACGAGGTGGAGCAAATTAAAGAAGATCTGTCAGCTTCATTTCCTTCGCTATTTTAATTATTTCATTGGCAGCATCATTTTCGCCAAGAATCTGTAGCGGAGGAGTAGCTTCGTTATCTATTTGTACTTTAAATTTTGGTTCAGCATAATCATAGTTGTCATTTTTACTAAAGCAGCTATATATTTCTTGTCCCCAAGAGTTTAGCGCTTGCTCTAGGAGAGCGCGCATACTTTCAACTTCTTCAGCTTCTGTAGAGAGCTTTTGTATTTTATCAAATAACATTTTATTTATTTTGTTTAATTCTTCATGCATAGCTTTCGTTCTTATCCATATTCTTGAGGCTATCGATGATAGACTTAGACCACATCTCTAATGTTCCTTCATGCTTACTGTCTGAAAGAATGTGAGTGTAATTAAGTCCGTGACCAGAGATCTTTTCAAGTTCTCTAGGAAAGATTCTACCGTTTTCCCAAAGCTTAGCGAAGAAAACAATCCCCAGGTGCACTTCATTAACAGGGTCGCAGTCATGATTAATCATACCTGCATATGTAATGTTGAAGTTGCCATTGATTTGAGTCTCTTCATCAAGCTCTCTGATTGCACCATTAAGAATAATATTTCTTTCGCATGAGTGACTGATCACTGCTCCTCTATTTGGCCACACATAGAGCTCGTCTTCTCTATTTAAGTGTCCGCCCATACCAATAGAGATCTTGCCATGCAGTCTTTTCTCTGAGGCTTCTCCACCACGCTGCACATAGAAAACCCTGCCTGCGTGGAACACACAGATGTAAGGTATGATCTGCAGGTAATTCGTATCCTCTTCGCATTGTCCGCGTGTAAGATAAGTAGCAGCACTAAGTATCTTACGAGAAGCTTCTTTGTACTCAAATTTTTCTACGTCTACAGTGAGTCCACTGCTGTCAGTAAAATGCATTGCAGGCTTAAAGCCCTCAAAGTAATCAAATTTATTAAAGAAGTATTCCCTTGGAACGACCATTACTTCTTCTTGTGCTTTAACAGGGTCCATTAGAACCTAACCTTTCGAGGCTTTCTTAGGCCCCTTTTCCATTTAGGATTTATATCCCACCACTCTACCATCTCTATGTGTTCGAGGCCTAAGCAGTGATCTATCTCATGCTGTATGACTTGACATAGTTCTTTCATATTTAAATCTTTTGATTTGTATGGAAGATCTATATGGAACCTACCTGTATCTATGTAAGCCCATCCGTCGCAGTCGTCAATTTCTTTTTTGTATCTGTAACCTACAGTTACATACCAGACTCTAGTTATATCACCTATATCAGAAATAGCTGCAGACATTATGCGCCTTAGATCGACAGTACTATAGTCTGTCCTGTTATATAAATTTATAACTGGCTTCTTATAGTCCAAAGATACTTTATTGTATGCTTTGGCTTTGTCGCAAAAATTAGCTGTCCAACGACCTACTTCTTTTACGTCTGGCATTTAACTAACAACCGGTAATCCTTATAGCTTTGCTTCCCATCGTAGATCAGAAGCTTATCTTTAGAACTATTGCCAAGACAGACAAAACTCATGGGGACCCAATCTCTATTGCGTTCCCAGCATTCTTCAGTGTCTTTCTTGACTTGTCCCAAATACTTTTTAACGTAACTCGGGACTCTACGGTTATTATGATGTATTCCAACCTTGAAAATGTCAAGACCTATATTGTTCTCTCCATAGAACATAGGTAGAAAGACTTCTGTGAAGGCTCTAGGAAAATCACTCATGTATGTACATATAGTATTTTTCCAAGTAGATATAAGTAATCTATCTAGCCCTTGCCCTGTACCGCATGCTTGCTGAGCCTGGCGCATCATCTTAAAGATAGGGCCTTCTCTGCCAACATTGTATTTACACTCTACTATAAGATGTGTAGGTCTTTGATCTTTTGGGATAGGATTATCTACATCTGTATATATCTTTTCCCATAATTCATCATCGACCTTTGTGATTATGTCGGTAGAGGTGAAACCAAATTCACCCCTACCGAACACATTCCTTGTAGTCTGAAAGTAATTCGCAACTGATCTCTCGTGTCTTTTCCAAGCATCACTTGAGCGCTTGCGTTTTGCCATCTGACTTCTTTCTATTACATGTCTCCGTAAGGCCAAGCTTCAGCATCTGTGGGCTTCTGAACCTGCTGTTGAGGTTGAGCATTACCCATCATGGAAGGTGGCGTAGGAGGCGCACCAGGGCTACTGTGAGCGTTCTGGTTATTCATTTGGGGCGGGGACTGATTAACAGGTTGTGCACTGGGAAAACTAGAGGGTGTAGAAGTATCAGATCCACCCTTCTTATTGTAGTACTCTTCCAATATGACTTGTTGAGCCTTCTTATACATATCCATTTGATCAGCAAAAATGCTGTAATAGTTTATGTATTTGTCTTTACCCGGATTGTTCTTATCGGGGCCAGCATTTCTGCTAGGTGGCAATGCTGCAATACCATTCTTGGTATTACGAACTTTCCATTCCCTTAAATCCACAATATGTTTACCTTCGACGTGCAGGCTAAGTGTTGCATTTGCAAGTATACCATAGCTCTGCTGCTTTTCACTACCGATCCAAACCTTGGCTTTCATTTCCAACATTTGTAACTCCTTATCAAAAATGCTCCTCTAGGCTGCCCAACCAAGCATTCAGGACGGTTAGAAAGGAGGCAAACACCCGTCCTTACCTAGAGAAGCTAATCAAAATTTATTTACCATGCTAATAGTTTTCATACGGAGTCTTTAGACGTAGTATTAAAACTGTCGTGAATGTTTCCCTATTTCTAGGTCAATTATTTCCCTGCCTGGCGATCCGCCAGGACTATAACAGACTTACAACGCATCACGCATGCTGTTATCCATGGTAATAGTTAAAACAAAAATGGATTCTTGTCAATGACTTGAATCCCTTTAGGCCTTTCTTTAGGTTGTCTATTGTCAACATGTTTTATCCAAGCTTCTTTGCCTTGGACTTTGTTCTCATTTATGTCTTCCCTGTAGTCTAGTAAGCCATCCCCTTTCTTTGCATTACTCTTATGTAGTTCAAGCTGGTGTCTCTCAGCGCGAACTCTTCTACGGTACTTACGACAAACAGATCGTTTGCCTCGATTGTTTATGGTTATATTAAATAGTTTTTTAGCACTTTTATTCCTCATATACTTAATCTTTTTATGATTTACTTTAAACCCATAGTACTTAAGTATATCTATGGCTATAGGTAAAAACTTTCTAAGATTATGCCAGTAAACTCCAGCTCTTTTGGGTGTGGAGTAACGCGCATTATTGGAGGCCTTACTAAGTTTGAACCTGCATGAAAATATCATGTCGTCAGCATATCTTGTGTACGTAAATCCTCTGTCATGACAGAAGTTATTAATTCTACTGTCTATGTTCTCAAGAACAAGATTGGACAATATGGGGGAACTAGGTGCACCTATTGGCAGGTGTCCATTGCGGCAGCAAAACTTTATTAGGAGATCTATGTCATAGTCATTGAGTGTCATAGGACATGAAAGCTCAGGTTCTATTCCCTCTGCCATAAACAGTTTTTCTAGGACTTCTTCATCTATTCCAAATGACTTTGCCATGACAGACCAAAAAAGGTCGCTATACATGTAAAAAGTCTTTTTGAAATAAGATCTAATCTCATGCTCAGGAATGGACTCAAAGAAATTTTTAATGTCGATGCACAGGATAGTCTCTGCCCATCTATGTTTGTCTATACAAGTAAGTATGCTACGTCTTTTAGTGTACGAATGTACAATCGGACTTACATGTTTAATACTTGTCAGCAGTGTAGCAACTCTCCCCTGTACTTCTTTTAGTCTCTGGCAAGGTACCATTATCCTCTTGCCTTTGACTATCTTTCTATTGTAAGGCTTAGCAACAAATATCTCATCGACATCTTTTTGACTTATACCAATAAGCCTGAAGAAAGATATATTTTCAAAAGACTTAACCTCAGAGGATCTCTTTTGCTTCCTGTTTATTCTCTCCAACTTCTTCCTCCTTGGTTGAGTTCTTTACTATGAGATCATTAAGCATACTTTCATATACTTCTTCATTGCTAGATATAAAATCTATAACAGATTTTTTACCCTGCAGTCTTCCCTCTGGAAACAATGGATTTTTATACCATGCGCCAGTCTGTTCGATTAGGCCTGAAGCAAAAGCTGCATTAATTGTGCACTGCTTAGAATCAAACCCAATACCAAAAGTAAACGGAATATAGACCTGGTGACCTTCATGAGCGCCTTGTTTAGTTTTTTCAACTTTAATTACAGAGTCAAAGCCAGAAACAACTTTCTTTTCCCTACCGTCAGGCATGCGTACCATAATTTCCTTGTCTTTATCGTACGCTCTGCGGAAAGCTAATCTCATATGAGCAAAATGCTTAGTAGCATTACCGCCTTTTGTAATTAATTTTTCGCCATGACCCATAGAGTTAATGTCTGTGTATACATGGGCAATAAGAATACAGGCAGTGTTATGCCTAGAAATATCTTTATTTGCCATGCGATAGAACTGACCAATCTTACGATTTAGTACAGCCACATTTTCTTGTCGCAGATTACGTTCTTTAGGTTTAGCTCCTGCTTTTGTGGTTGGCGCTTCGACTTCAGCACGTGGAAGCAATGCACCTATACTGTCGATTAGCACACCCTTAAGACAACCTGTTCTAGACAAGTCAACTACTCTTTGTAGCACGTCTTCCATAATGTCTGTGTCTGCAAATACTAATCTGTCTTCATCTACTCCAAGGTTTTTTACCCATTCAGAGTCATAGCTATTTTCTATATCTGCAATCAACCATATTGCATCTGGATCTTCCTGCTGGCTGTGACCGATAAGCTGGTATGCCATAGAAGATTTACCGGCCTGAGAAGGTCCAGTAAAAACAGTAAATTTACCAGAAGGAATGCCGCCATCTAAGTTTTCATCAAGCTGTGGTATACCGGTGGGAATCTTCTCATAATTTAATGCTTCACTAACATCTTTATCGCTAGCAAAACCAATAATGGCATCGGGATTATCTTTTTTCATTCCCTTCATTGCTTCCATTAACCTAAGCTTTTTATCTTCGAGTGTTTCAGGTGCCTTATTGCCTGTTATCTCCTCGAGAATTTTCTTCCGTCTTCCCATAGTCAACCTCTATTTCTAGTTCCTCAAGCAGTATTGAGTTAGTTTTTATAATGTTTATGAAATCAGAGTATTCTAATGTCACAAATTTTCTGTTTCCTTCAGTTTCACTAACCCAAAGAGGGCACTTACCTCTCTTTAAACTTCTTTTTATGCACTTATTTACTTCTTCCTTAGTGAGATTAATACTCTCACTAGAAAGTTTTCTTTTACATTCAATGGAAAACTTAGCAGTAATCAGATCGTTTTCGCCATACTTGGCTCCGGAGTTGGCCTCATACTGAATCCATTCTCCGGAGCCTTTTGGCCAAGACTCAAAGACGAACTGCTCTAAGACATCGCCTTTTTCTCTCATTACGCATTAGTTCCAGATAAAGTAACTGCATATACTTGCTGGGATATTTCATCAAGTTCTTCTTGATTTTCCATAATACACGCAGAAACAACTTGGCTTGCGTTAACTACAATGTTTTTAGAGTTAAATATAGATCCAACTCCAGTGTAGCTAATTCTTACAGAATCAGGATCCTTTTTAATCATATATCTTTTACCATTGTCTGCTGGAGGAAGTCCCATCGACGCCTGAATTTCTTCTTCTTCGGTAAAATGCTCTTCGGTTCCATCTTCGTAAACTTTAATTAACCTCTGAGTTGCTTTGGGACTCATCGGTTTCGATGCAAATATGAAACTGTGATCCACTAAAATCTGTTTCAAATCTGCTACAGTGTCTACATCTAGAGAGTTCCCTAAGTGGTCTGTCACTTTTGCGACTATGTCGCCTCTCATTGTAGTTAGATTTACCCACTTTGCCATTACTGCTCACTTTCCTTTTGACTGCTTTCCAGCAAGTCAATACGAGATCTGCTACAACAATGCGAAATGCAATGTTGATTGCTGTTTTACCAAAATTTGTCATGGGAGTCTACGAAAAACTTTCCGGATCTTCCTCAGGCTTATCTGTTAAATCGGTGAATGGTAGGACACCGTCTTTATTGGCAGCACTCTTGATATCAATAAGATCTTCAAGAGTATCGTCAAGCTGCCTGCGGACAGATTCTTGACCGAGCTTAAATCCTTTTAAAAAGAAATGTTGCAAAACATTTTCTATATCAGTAAAGATTCTGGGATACCCCATTTTAACTGTAGGATAGTCTTTTGCTATGTGTTTTGAAGTAGACTTAGAGAACTCTATAAGGCACTTCATTAGAACAGGTTCTTTTTCATAGAAATCTACAATAGAAGTTATAGCAGAATTAATATCTTTGAGATCGCCTATGAATATTTTTTTGATCAAACGCTCATCAACAAGGTTTCTGTTTTCTGCGCCCATTAGTCCTCCGTAAAATCATCGAGTTCAAAGTACGCTGTGCCATCAAACATGTCGTCGTCAGGCATACTATGACCATTAGTAGAGTCCAAGCTACGCATAAAATCTTCAATGATTTCATGCTCTTCGCTGTCAATGTCTACTTGTTCTATTGTAACCTTTGCACCAGTATTTTTCTCGAACTTTCCGAACATCCTACCAAGGACAAAAGCTGTTACATAATTGCCTATGTCATCACCACTTACGTTTTTCTTGACGACTTCAAGATCTTCACTAAGATCTTTAAATAGTCTGTCAAGTTCCTCTTCTAGGTCTTCTGGACTAAGGGCAGAAATATCATCTTCAGAATCAATTTCGTTTTTGAGCATTAAAGATATAGTAAGTAACCAGTTTTCCATAAACTCGTCTTTACTCATAACACTAAAAAACTTTGACATAGTTTCTGACATTTTATCAATGTCAACATCTTTGTCGCCTGTTTTAATGCTGATCTTGAGACGTTTATTCGAGCTTAAGTTGTAGATAGCACCGTTTTTCAGGACAACAAACTTTTCCATGATTACTCAATTCCTTTTGAGTTTGTTTTAGTTTCCCTGATGTGATCCGCAGGACTGTTAGGTAAAGGTACTTCAGCCATGATTTGCACATTTCTGTGGTCAGTACAGAGCATTATGCCCCAAAGCTCTTTATTGACATTGTAGTCCCCTTTTACAGAGTAGGTTCTAATTTCTCCATCTACGTATAACAACATACCTGATCTATAAGGACACTCTCTGTCTTTAGGTATTGTTACCGAAAGCGAGTAAACGTCAAAACCGTACTGATTACTGTAGTATACCACAGGGCCCCTAGATTTGACAGTTAGCATTCTTAGCTCTGTCTTACCTATTGCATTTACCTGAGGCTCTTTTGTTATCTTCCATACATGTACTACTCCTGAAAATTTCAAGACAACTGACCTCCGTTCCTTAATGCAATTAAGTCACATACTATGCCGTCTGTAACCTTAAGGGAGTTATTAAATGGTTTCTGAGTAGACAGCTCAGCTGTAATACTGTCAAGTTTGCCTGCGCGTAAAAAATCAATCATGCAGTCAATACTAAGTATACATGTAAGCTTTTTATCAAGTTTATCTTCAAAGAAACAAGACATTTGTTCTTTTATGCTGCCATTATTAAATATGGCTTCTAGCTTAATTGCTTTATCAGTAAATATTACTTTGCAATCAGCGCTCTTTGCTATCTTTTTCATAGACAGCAAAATGTTTTTCATTTCTTTTCTAGAGAAAGTGCATTTACTGTCTGGTTGCCTATTAATAGACTTCTGAAATGCTTTTACAAAGTCTTTCTTAATAGTCTTTGTCATTATGCATAGTTCTATAGTCTGCTGACTAAACTTTATGCATGAGTTATCTGCTTCTATTTTTGTTGGCTTGTCAGGATTGAAGTACTCAAGTGGCGCAAGATCTCTGTAATCTAAAAAGTATTTACCTTTAACTGGAAAATCTATATAAGACAGACTCTTATGCCTATATGTATATAGTTTGTTAGAATCTAATGCACATAATCTAGCATGACCAAAAACATCTGTTGATTTAGCTGAATGTGCGGCATGTTTTACTACAGAAAAATCAAACTTATTATTACTAAGCTCTTTCATAGAGCCATTATTAGTTATTAGTCCTTCGTAGAAGTTTCCTTCCATCTCGGACTTTTTTACATACTCACAGCTAGCACTCCATGAATTATTTTCGTGGTCTCTAAACATTACTTTCTTGCCACTGTAAGTAAGGCTATCTACAGACCCTATAGTCTCAAGCATTCCACAGAACGAGTCCATGTCTACATAGCCAAGGCTGTCATTAGACGACTCTATGTTCTTTAAGGTACTCCAGGTCAGCATTGCTGTACCCGATGTAACTCTATAAGTCACATTCTTGTCTTTGTTCATTACTATGTGTGCAAGCCTTTGGTCTAGTAATGGATTTCTTTTGTCCACCAAAGACCTTAGCATTTTGCAAACTTTTTTAAGTTCCATACTCAGCCATTTTCCAAGAAAAAAGTCAAAATCAAAAACTCGCCACGATTTTATTTCAGGTTTTTTCGCCCTATAAGGCTTTATATAGCATTATACGTAAATGCTAGTATTTGTCAAATTTCTCACGTTGCAGCCTGGCTGCGACACCTTCTAACGTTCTTACAAAATCTCTTGCTGAAAAATACAGAGAAGACAGCATTTCATGCGACATCGATACTTCTCCGTAATACTTGTATTGATCTCTTGCATTTTCGCGACTAATACTCTCAGCAGAGGCTTCTGTAAGCTTTATGTTCAAATCCTCAGCAGCTTCCCTTGCCTGCAAATGGTATCTTGAGCGCAATACGCGTCTAACGCCATCTGCGTGCTGAACACTGCCTTTGAGATATCCGACTAAAGTAGAAATACGCAAAATACCTGCGCTAAGCTTAACTAAGTCAGATTCTATTTCATGCATAAAACGCTCAAAATCGCCGTCTCTGTATTTTTCCATAATCGAGTAAATAAAATTAATATCTTCCCAATGTGCTTCTTCCATTAATATCTCATGGTATGAAGGCGGATTCATATCAGAATTATCAAGCGAACTCTCTGAAATACGTTTTTTTATGCGTTTTAGAGAATTCATTGCCTTTTCATCGCTATTCATTAAAACTCTCCCGACGTTTCTACCAGATTTATTTCAACCGACTGACCCCATGTTCTAAAAATAAGGTCCTGCATGCAACCCTTTGGAGTAATCATTTTATTCTCGAAATCTGGGGAAAAGATAGTGCCAGCATAGTTATGTGTCTTAATGAAGCAGACAATCAAACACGAAAGTATTTTCTTGCCGATTCCACGCATTTCATTATTTTCAAATTGATCCCAAAGCTTGCCGGGCACTATAGACTTTCTTTTGTAGTCGTCAATAGCATCTATGATATTAATGCCACCAAGATCTTCCTTGTACAATCTTGAAGATTCGTCATTAACTACGCAAATCATTTTCATGTCTTTGAAGATTTCAGCAAGATCACCCTTCTTTTTCTCGTATTGCTTGACCATACACTCAGCAAAACGCTTTTTAAGATCGTCTTTAGTACCATTTACAGTACTGTAGCCCAAAGACTTAATCAGGTCCTTAATGTCGGCAACGATCATGTCATTGCCAAATATTGGCTCATACTTAACCTTAAAAATATTAGTCTGAGCACTTTCTACATTAATCTCTGCGCTAGGTACAACCATTTCTTGCTGAGAAAACTTTCCTGGCATAACTTTAGTTATGAAAGCGTCTCTATGTCTACTGCTGTGACCTTCATATCTTTTACCGTCAGTACACACAGTCCATCTCTTGCTGCCAGCCGAATCATTGATAAGCATGTCAATTTCTTCCGCAGAAAGCTTTATAGGAAACGACGTATCAAGTTTTCTTCCAACGATTGCAGCAATTTTCCCAACGTCACCATACATTGGATTTTCCTGATATTCTGGACTATTAATCAACGCAGAATCCTTGGCGTCACTTATTTCAGTCATTTGATTAAAAGTAGTTTCACCAGAAAGCTCTGCTTGAACTACGCCTCTAGTTCCTGAACTAAACTGACAAGGATAGAGCGCAAATGGCTGCTTGCTGTCTTTTACATATTCAATTATCCAAGAATTACTGAACGCTAAATCAGACATAACTTGGTAATCAAAATAAGCGTACTCATGACCAGAATAAAGTCCCGAATAGTTTATACAGGTGAATGCAACTGTATCTTTATTTCCAGAGATATATTCTTCTGGCCTACAAGGAGTAATTGACGATTTTTGCTTTTTAAACGTTTTTAAGAACGCATTTACAAACTGACTTTCGTAGCAAACTCTTCCCATCATTAGATTTATAATATGGTACTCATGCTCTTCCTTGGAAAAGTCGTCCATAGTAAATATCTCGGGGTCCAAGTCAGTTAGATCTTCTATCTTTTTAAGCGTACCTTTAAGTTCAGGCTTAACTTCGTAAACTGCTTTTCTTGTATCTCTGAAATCTGCATTCTCTTCTAAGCAGGATATTGAGCAGCAAAGTTTCTGAATGTTAAACTGACTCCAATTTTCCTGCAGACGTTCTTTAGCTACTTTAAGCAAATCATTGTAATTAAAGCTGTCTGGGATAATGTCAGAAACACGCAAGAAAGACATGAGTATTCCGTCGTAAAAACCGCGAGTTCCAGAACCCATCTGATGCCCAAAACTCCTATTGGTAGTAGGAGCATTTATTAGCCATTCACTGGGGTCAATTGTGTTAACGCTTAAGTGCCTAAGACTTTCCATTTTCTTTTTAAATTCAGTGACTTTTTTAGGTTCTTTGGCA
>WLWF01001507.1_pt1 | contig 18823 bp, 35 predicted proteins | sample 6718331 | NCBI WGS metagenome assembly WLWF01 (sample SAMN12718692, study PRJNA515312) | sponge metagenome | isolation source: marine sponge | host: Mycale hentscheli | place: New Zealand: South Island, Marlborough, Capsize Point | collected 2003-05-01
TTTTTAGTGTCAATTAAATTATGAGATATCATAAGAGCGATTTTAAGCCCTTTTAAGGGGGGTCTAATTTTGGGGGTATGTAGGTATCAAATAACCCTGAAATCTTAATATATGGGCATATATGGGACAGATTTAAACGCTCAAAAAAGGCTTATTAATGCTTTATTCAAAAAACCCTGAATATCTGAGTTTTTACTAAAATCTTAATTTATTTATATTTTGATTTTTCTTATTAAATCTTATAAATAATAAGATATGACAAATTTAATTAAAAAAGGGGTTTTAATATGTATCATATAATTTTATGGTTAAGCTTAATTTTGGGTTCAGTAATTACTGGCTTTATTTTTCACAATATTTTTTTGAGTCTTTTATTGTTTTTAATTTTTTCAATAAACGTAGCATATAATTTTACAAGATGAATAATTTTCAAAAATGGCTAGATACTTTTATTGAAGAAAAAAATTTACCAATGGAAGATACATTTACAATCAATAAAAATGGAACATTAAATATAATATCTTATAAAACTATTTATGAGCATATTTTAATTGCTAATAAAAAAGAACAGGAACAGATTAAAACCATGATTGTTAAAATTGATTTTATCAATGGTAATGTATTAGATTTTTTTAAACATTTAGGACAGGCAATAGCAAAAGAAATATGATTTATAAAACTAAATCAGGTTTATACTCAAAAAATAGATTTTCAAATGTGATATCAATTTCATATTTTGAATATAATAAATTAACTGAAGATGAAAAATATAAAGTTTCTACAAAAAATCAATGGGGTTATGGTGTAAGAGATTTTAAAACTCACAAATTATATTTAATTGAGTTTATTAGTTCTGGACGTTGGAAATTTTTAAAAAAGCATTTTAATAAATTAGATGATATTAATAAAGTAAAAGCCAAATTGATAAAGAATTTTTGCAGAAGCAAAAATAATTGTACAAATAAACCAACAACTAATGAAAGGGGCATTTTATGAGTACAAGGTCAAATATAGCCATTGAATTAGACAATAAAACTGTTTTAAGTGTTTATTGTCATTCTGACGGCTACATCTCAGGAGTTGGAAAATTATTATTTGAAAATTTTAATAATTATTCTGACGCTTTACAATTAATAAAAATGGGGGGAATTAGTTCTTTAGGTAATAGCCTAAATGATACCTCTTTTTATTGTAGAGATTGGGGACGTAAAGAAGAAAAAAAACCAGTTAAATACAATAATGAATTTTGTATGATGTATGAAATGACTGGTTCAGGTATGATTGAATTTATTTACCTATTTAAACAGGGTCAATGGTATGTAAGTTCAAGCGAGTATATAAACAAAAAGAAGCTTCACAAGGACGCTTATGATTTAGGCGTTGCATATTGGAAGAATTTTAATTTAGTTTCTGAATTTAAAAAGGAATTAGATTATACAGCAAAATACACTGAAGCCGATATGGTAAGAAATATTGGAAGCTTATTAAAAAAGTCTTTTGGTTCTGACAATATAATAGTGCAGGGGTCAAAAATGAAATCTAAGAAGGAGGTAAATTAAAAATGTCTACTGGCGATTATGATGATGTTATTGCTGACAATTTAAAAAATATAGAAACTGAATTGTCAAATTTAACAGAAACGCAAAAAGTAAGATTAGATAGAAGATTAAAAGATTTAAATATTGGAATAATTGGTTTGAATAGCCAATTTGCTCAAATAAACAAAAATCTTGAAATTCAAAATTTAATCTTAGTTGCAAATTCGGACACATTAAAAAAAAATAATCCTGATACGATTGCAAATTTAAGGAAGAATTTTAAGGAAATTATTGAAATCTTAAAAAATTAAATAATTTTTTTTAATTAGGGGGCGTTAGAAATAACGCCCCCTTTTTTTTATTCTCTTACTAATTGATCAGTTTCTCTTAAATGACTATAAAGAGTTGAATCAGTAATATAATGGTATCTTCCATTATTTTCCTGACGATTATATTCTCTTGTCCTAATGGTTTCTTTAATATCATTAATGTCAATAGATTTATCTAAAACAAAAGGCGTTTCAATTTTACCTATAAAATTAATGATACGTTCTGAAAAAATATTCCAAAAACTATTCATGCAATTTAAAGTGCAGAAATAACCATGATAGGAATTAGAATAAACTTTTCTTGTTTTCCATTTACCTTTTTTAAGCCTGTCATTTGTCGTATTGGTATGACAAAGAGGGTTTTGACAATACTCAGCCATGACTTACCTCATTTGTTTTAATTCCATAAATACGCTCTAGTTTTTCGGCTTTTGTCTCTTTTGCTTTAGGTTTTAAATCATCAAGCATTGAAGAAACATTTTGAGGGTTATAAATTGTTAATGATGTGCTTTCTATATCGCAATCATGCTGAGAGATTAAAACCCCTTGTGCTTCAGCTAATTCTTTTAATTGATCAAAAGAATTATAATTTTTTAATGTATCTTCAACAATCTTAACTCTTTTAACTATGTTAGATTGCCAATCATCATAAGATGATGAAACATTATCCCTAGCAATTTGAAAATCTTTTAATATTGCAAATTCTTCTTTTTCAATATCAAAATGTCTTGAATTACAATAATGTGATCTCATAATCACATTCATTGAATATTCTTCAAACCACTCTTTTGATTTAGCCCTCATGCTATCTGATGAAGAAGAGCTTCCACCCAATTCTGAAACAATTTCATCTTTCATAGTTGTATGGTAGGGGTTATCTTTTTTATCCCCCTGAAGCTGATACACATTTGGGTTATGACCTTTTTGCTTTAAATAATCATGGTAGTAAGCAAACGGAAATTTACTATCCTGTGAATATCTGTAATCACTACCAAAAAGATTAAAACTAACATGGGCTTCATCAAAAATTTCTTCTTTTTTTCCATGATAGTTTTCTTGCATTCTTCCTGTGCTAGTTCTTACATTAAAACAAGCGTCCTTATTAACAACATCAAAATTATGTTTATTTTGGTAAACAAGTATTCCATTAATGTCATCTGTTGGGTAATGGCGTTCAATAATATTTTTCATAGTATTGTGTGCCAATTCCCTAGTGTTATCAAACACATTTCTTTGAGTATAATATTTTTCTTTTAAAATATTATCTTCAGTTTGATAGTGCTTTTCAAACACCTTAGTAGCAAGTTTTCTTTTACTACTATTTAGTTTTACTTTTTTCGTCATTTTATCCTCCAATAGTTGTTTTAACGAATAATTATCTTTTAAGGGTATTTTTATTTGCTGTCAAGAAAATAATAAGATTTAATGGGAGAATACCCCTTGAATTTAATCCCATAAAAGCCTATATAATGTAGAAATAAGGAGTAATTAACATGAATAAAAAAGAAAAAAAACTACATATTGGTTCTTTAGATAGTGTTAAAGGTTTTAAAAATATATCATTAGACTTAAATACTTATGAAAAAATTTTTTACCTTTCACAAAATAATCCATTAGGAGTTTCATTATCTGTTGCAAAAACAATAAGCTTTTTGGAAAGCTATTATACGAAAAATGAAACTAATAAAACACAAAAAGAATTAATACATAAAGAGTTAAAAGAAATAAAAGTTGCTAAACAGAAAAAATTAGTAAGACTTTAAATTTTTTTAATTGAAACAATAACGCAGTTGGGAATAATAGTAGTATTCCCAATTTCGTTAATCTCATTATTGCTATCAATAGAATAATCCCCAAAAATTCTTGTAATACCATTTTTTTGAGAAATTAAATGACCTTTAGTAATACATTTTGGTAATTTAGAATTTTGTAAATCTTTGATTGAACACCAACCTGAAAAACTTTCTATATCATTCCACTCACAAGAAACCATTGGGTAGTTTTCAATAGCAGATAAACTTTTACTTTTTCTTTTTAATATTATTCTTTTTTTCATTGGTTATAACTTTTACTTGCCCTACATTTGTTGATAAATGAGAATTGTGTATTTCATTAAACACAGTAAAGAAATTATTATTCTTCAATAATTTCTTCTGGCGTAATGTTAATGATTTTTTTATTTTCATTTATTTTGCTTTCTAGTTCTTCTAGTCTTTTTTCAAGATTTTCTCTACTCATGTTCTCAATACCAGTGATATTAACTTCTCTTTTGTCTATGAATAGTCCAGCCATTTGACCAGCTCTAAATTGTGCGTTTATAGAAGCATTGAATTGTTTTTTGTCCTCAGCCTTTTTTTGTAATCGTTCATAAGTTTTATAATGCCTTAATTTATCAGTTTCATATTTTTTTAATTCTTTGTTAAGTTGCATTTCAAGATATCTTACAACATGGGGCGATTTATCAGCGTGTAATAGTTGATAGGCATATTTACTTGCATTAGTTCTATCCTTGCAATTAAAAACCTCCATAGCCACGTCCTGTTTAGTTTTGACGCCCCAATTACTAACAAGGGTGTCCACAAACAATCTTTGTTTTGGTGTAAGATCAGTTATGGTTTTAAGGGTATTTGGTTTTCTAGCCATAAGATATTGTATCACTCTCTATAAAGCAAAAATATATATAATAAAAAAATTATAATTTTTTGTTTAAAATTTTTAGTCCTTTAGTATTTTATGTTTTTATATATTATTATTAGAAACTTGTGAATAATGTACGATTTTATTGGTTTTCCTATTTTTTAGGAAAAATTCCTAGTTTTTTCCTAGTTTTATTTGAAAGAAAACCTAGTAAATATAGGGGTTTTAGACCATTTTTCCCAGTTTCCTAGTAATTTATTTATAGAAAAAAAATTAATTTTTTTTTGTGTGAGATTTACCCCTTATAGCAAGACTTTTGGGAAAAGCTTTATTATACAGGCTATTTGATACCCTGTATTCCTGTTTTTTGGAAAAGGGGGAGGTTATATCCTCCCCTGTGGTTTATTTTTTCATGAAAATTACCTCCTAATATGTATATTTCCGCATTTATTTATTTTTCAACAACAGGTGTGAAATTGTGGGAAGATTTATTATTGTAATATATTTGTCCCACTATATATAAGATTTATGACTATTGAAACAGGTTTAGGTCTTTTATTCACGGGGCTAGTAGCAATATTAGTTGCTTCTCTAATAGCCTATCCAATTATCAATAGAGTTATGAAAAACAAGAGATTTGAGGACGGAATAAATAATTGTAAAAATGGTAAAGAGATAGAAGAATTTTTACGAAAATGGAGTGATAATCAATAAAATGGTAGATCAAACACAAGATGATGTTGCAGAAGTAATTTTAAAAAATTCTGTAAAAAGATTTGAAAATCAAACAAAAAATATGTTTGATGATTGGTTAAAAAATTGCCCTGTGAAAAATTATTTAAAATCCAGTGAAAGCGACAACGAAATAAAAACTATAATATTTAGAATTAAAGATAGAAAATGAGTAAAAAATTTACTTTAGTAAAATATAGTATCAGGGACGGGGAGTATGAATATTTTGATTATTATTCGTATTTGACAAGTGATTCTCAAAAAATGTCCGATAGTCAGATAATCTCTTACTTTTTTGAATGTAAATTAAAAAAATTAGATAAAATGGACAATCACACTTTTTATATTAATCGAGGCGAGAGGACAGCATTTGTATATTCTAGGACACCTATCAATCTAACTGAGCATGATATTTTAGAAAAATTTGGAGTATTAGATATGAAGCCTAATTTAATATTTAAAAAGACTAACAATGTTGTTCAATTAAAAGACAGGAAAAAAACAGCGAAACACAAGGAAAATTAATTGTTGAATTTTCAGTTATCTTATGATATCCTAAGTTTTTGAAAAGGAGTTAGTATGAAAATAAGAAAAACTGAAGAAGAAGTCAGAAAGGAATATGATAATCTAAGAAACAATGACCCTACTTTTAAGGAATGTTGGTCTAGTGAGGATCACGATTTTTACGAATGGTGTTCAAATTATTTAGATTATAAACATATTACGAGAAAATGATGAACGATAAAGATGTAGAGGAATACCATAAGAATATTGAAGTCTTAACCAAGAAACAACAAAATTTGGTAAAAGATACTAAAAAGAATATTCTTACACAAAGGACATTTGTGGCATTAGAAAATTTGTTTAACGTAGTTGATGTTGAAATAAAAAGATTTAATCAAACCAATATGATGAAGTCAGCTATGGAAAATGCGTATAATATAATACAAGAAAATAAGAGAAAAAAATAAGTATTAAAACTAAGTAAGAAATGTTAAAATTAATCTAATGGGGCATGACATATTAATATTTGTTATTTTTATAATATTAGCCCTGTTGTTATAATTATGGTACTTAACTAAGATTTGTCAGGCATGGAGGTTGTTAAGCTAAGTTGTGTTCCAGGACGTAATCAGAGAAAAAAGCCATTTACAAATTTAGTTCCGTGAGCCGTGTTTATCAGACTTTCGGTTCTAATGCCCTCAATTGAGGACGCAATGCGATAGGGTAGGACAGGTAGGGGTACTTGTTCTATCCTTTTTAATTTAAGAGTTGCATTTAATCAAGACCCATGCTAATTTCATAAGGAAGTAGTTTTTCATTAACTGCTCCCTTTCAATAGTTGTTTAAACATGGTGTTAGAGGCGGGAGACTGCCTCTTTCACTAAATCTTTATCGGTTTATTACTAGAATTAAAAACAAGCTGTCTCAAATATTCAACTATTTTTCGTAATTTTTTTCTTTCTTCTTTATCTTTTTCGTCTCTTAATTTTTTATAGTTGTCGCTATATTTTTTCCACTTGTATTGTTTGTCAGTAAAGATAATTTTTCCAAGCTTCACGGCTTTTAAATATTGTAGTCTTATGTTCTCAGGTTCCAAGTCAGCGTAGTAACAAACATTCTCGAAGTCCTCAGTATTGTTCACTATCCAAAAGTGAGCGTCCATTTTTTGAATAGATGATTTACGATCACTTAGATTTAAAGTTGCGTCCCCAAGTGCGTTGTTAATGACTGCCCTCCAAAGTTTTACTTCATTTGGTTTATTTTGCTGAACCATTTCGGTTGCAAAATTAATGCCCATAAGTTTTAACAAGTCTTGATAATAGCTCATGATAATATCTTATTAGTTTAGGAGGGGCATAAGATTCCTTTAGAAATTCTACATCATCGTAGATTTCGTGCATGAGTTCATTTATTTCTTGACGACTTGCTAACGATATTTTCATATCAAAATCTTTAAAGTCATCGCTAAAATTATCTTCAAATTTGGACATAGGAATAGTATAAATATTTATATTCATAATTGTAAAGCTATTGACAAAAAATTAATTTAATAATTTTTTCTTAAGCCTTAACAATTTTTTTATAATATTTTGTAGGAAAATACAACGATTTGTGTAATAGATAAGATTGTAGCGTGTGTCATTAAGTTCTTCAAGAAGATTCTTTTTTTCTTCTTGAAGAGACCTAAGTTCTTCTAAAAATGGGTTATGATTTGCCATTTTTTCCATTAAGTAGTTTTTTTCTATAAGCTTCAACACTAACTTTTTCTTTTTTAGCTTGAAAACCTATATAATCGTTTACGAGTTTACTTATCATTGAAGCAGGAGCTCTAAATTTATTTTTAGAGATTGCTTTTAAAACTTCATAATCGGCTTTTCTAACTGCAACGGATTTCCATTTATTGATATCCATGATTACTCCTTTGATGTCCCACTTTTTATTATAAATAGCAAGAGATATCAATGTAAAAGTTTCTGTGATATTCTTACATAATGATAGAATATTTTATTATGTTAGGAACACTTTGTACGGCTCCCTTTGATTTACCCACTTCAATTAAGTGTTTAAACTTCTATGATCAGCCTATGAAATACTATGAAAATAAGGAAAAATGTGTTAGTAGAGCAAAAGAGTTTTCGGAAGAAATGGAAATTAGATTGCATGAAAAAAATTTATTTATCGTTGGAATTCAGATATATTGTCAACCAGTTAAGAAGGTTGACGTACCCACCTAAAATAGTATATATTATCTCATGAAGACTTATCGTGTCCAAGCTCGTCAAGGCGGATATCTGATTGTCTCAGAATTCAAAGGACAAAGTGACGAGACGATACAACAAGACTTCATAAAGGAATTAGAAAATGGAAATTATACAATTGTCGATGAAGGAGTTTATAGGTCGGATTTCCAATTCTTTTTCTATGAGGAGAAACAAAATGAACCCAACAGCGAACAAGGAATTGTTAGCCAGAAAGATGGAGTTGGAAAACAGTTGGAATCAAAAGTATCTACTTAAAGGTAGAGTTACAGTTGATATGAAACCAATTGAAGAACAAATCCGTCATGTAAGAAAAAAAATGGTTTTGGCTGACGTTGAACATTGTAGATTGGCTCACAAAGATTACGAACCTGAACAGCAAAAGTTAGTAGCTAACTTATAAGTTCGATCAATCTTTAAATAACAGTGTTTCTGTATAGGGGTTCTGTCGCTTTATTTTTTCTTAAGAAGTTTCGCCCCAATTTTCACCGATAGCAACATCTACAACACTAGGGACTTTGAGTTGCATACAATCTTCCATAGTCCTTTTTATTTTTTTCTCATCTTCTTCTGATTCTACATCGAAACAAAGTTCATCGTGTATTTGTAATTTGGGAATATAACCTTGCTTATAACATTCAACAACAGCAAGTTTAGTTTGATCAGCAGCCGAACCCTGTATTAATCTGTTAAGGGCTTTATATGTTTTAGCTCTTTTGATATTATCTTTACCGTATTTTGCTACTGCGTTTTCAAAAGATTCTGAAGTCCATAGTCCCCAGTCTCGTGGTTCCCATTCATCGAACCTACATTTACGTCCAAGTTTAGTTCTAATAACACCCTCTGCATCAGCTTTCTGCATACAACGATCAGATAATAATTTTACAAAAGGTACTTTACGATTGTATTTTGCAATAATTTGATCGCCCTCTTCTCTATCTAAGCCAAGAGAGTTAGCTAATTTATTTTTTCCCATACCATACATCAGGCCAAGACCAATTGTTTTAGCTTGTTTACGATCAATACCTACAAGATCAGCAACAGTTTGATGAAAGTCTGCTGAAGCATTTGCATAAGCTTCAACAAGTTCATTCGAACCCTCATATCCTTCTCCTATTGATGAAGCATAGTGAACCACAAGTCTTGGTTCTTGTTGAGAATAATCGAAAGAACCCCACTTACAGCCTTCATTGGGCATAAACAATCCTCTTATCTTAGGTGCAAATTCTTTATTTCTTGCAGGAAGTTGTTGTAGGTTAGGGTTAGACATAGATAATCTTCCTGATACTGTTCCCCCTGTATCTGACCTTAGTTGATTTATCTCAGCATGTATTCTTCCTTTATTTTGAAATTTTGTAATCCCAGTTAGAAATGTATTATGAAACTTGTTTACTTCTCTAGCTTGTACTATAACTTTTGATATTTCATGAGGAGAATTAAATAAATAATTTTGAGTAAATGATGGTTCTTTTGTTTTTTGAGTTCTTGGATACTCTATACCAAGTTTATCGAAAGCTTCGCCAATTTGTCGAGCAGCCCATATATCTATTTCTTTACCCACTAACTTTTTTATTTTGTGTAGTAATTTTTTTTCTTGCTCTGCAAATTCTGTTTTTAATAGCTCAGCTTTTTCTAAATTAACTTGTATACCCTCAAATCTCATTCGAATTAAAATTGGTAATAGGTCTGTTTCTAATTTCCAAATAGTCTCTAAGCTTTGAGTTCTTATTTCTGTTTTAAATCTCTGCCATAAAAGGAGCGTGAGCCGTGCATCTTGTTCAGCGTAATGACCAACATGCTCAGCAGGTAATTTCCACATTTCTGATTTAGCATCTACACCGTGACTAGGCGCTGCTTCTTTTAAATCAGTTTCAGCTTTTACTTCTCCTAAATATTCAACAGATAAAGCATTTAATGAGTATGACCAACGATTTTCATTAATCAGTGCTGCCGCTAACATAGTGTCTACAATTTGTCCGTTGACCGTGATCCCTGAAGCTTTTAACCAACCGACATCGTATTGAGCGTTATGAAATATTTTAGTTGAGGGTAAGGCACAAACATCTTTCATATATTTTTTAACTTGATCAGGTATTAAATTACCACCACCAAAGTGACCAAAAGGAAAATAACCTTGCCAACCTTCTACGGCAACAGCAAAACCAATTATCTCACCACGTTTGATTGCCCAACCTGCTCCTAAATTATTAGAGATACCGTCATCTCTAGTTTCAAGATCGATAGCAATCTCTGAGTATCCTGACAAGTCTTTAAATTCTACTGGTGCTGTCCACATATGTTTTTTAAAATTCATTGTTAATTGCAAACTCATTATTTTTTTACTTTGTTAGGGGATTTATTTTTATTTACTTGTCTCCAATCCTGATTCTTAGATTCTTTTGCTTGTTTAAAACATTCTTCAGCTTCTTTATCAAAACCGTTGTCTTTCAACCATTTTGCATGAATTTCCAAAATTTTATTTGTTACCATTATTTAGTTTTGTCATTTCTTTTCCTCTAAATCTTTTATTTTTTTTATTTCTAATTCACAATAATGTTTTATTTTTTCTAAATCTTCAACACCATTTTTAAAATTATATCGACAAACATATTTTATTACGTTCCCTTGAAAAAAAGATAAATTATTTTTTGATATAAATTCATAAGGCTGCACAACAAAAAATTTATAATGTGAACCTCCGACCTGCCTATCTTGTGGAAAGGCCTCATCAAATAAACCTTTATTTGTCATCTTGGTAACTTCTGAGTATTTCTTTTTTTTCTTCTGCATTTGTTATTTTTTCAATTAACTTATCTGCTTCCTCAACGTGTTGTGGGTGTTCACCAATAGCTACTGGTTTCTCAAGATAAATTTTTAAAGTAGCTTCAGCTTCTGATATTTGAGCATTATATTTATCTTCTAATGCTTGTAATATTAATTGTTTAAATGTCATCTCGTTTCCTCCAAATATATCAAATAATCTCTTCCAATTGGATAGTGATACTTATAATCAGTTGAGAGAATATGTAAAGTATTTTTTGCTCTTGAAGCTCCTGTATAGTAAACTTTTCTTTCACCACTTTGATCTAATTTATTTTTTCTAGTAAAATCAGAAGCATAATCATTTTTACTTGCAAGAACAACGTGATCTGCTTCTCCACCTTTTACGCTGTGGATAGTATCAATAATAATTTTTGGTTCATCATTCAATTGTTGTTGTCCATATCTTTTTAACAATCTTATAAAATAAATTTTTTGCCTTGATGTAAAATTTCTTCTGAGTATCCACCACCATTCTTTATTTCTTTTTTCATCAGGTAAGGTAAGGCCACACCATTCTTTTAATTCTGTAAAATTATAAGTTTTGAAATCAGGTTGACCTATCCAAAATTTATCTTGCCTAAAAGCATCTTTCTCTAAGTCCCTGATATATTTAAACATTATCTCTGCATCTGCTTTATTAATAGATTTATTATTTGAAATAGTTGTCCAAGATTTTATCGCTGACCATTGTTTCCTATCAAAAGATTTATTATTTTTATTGTCACCAAAATATAGACCTGCTTCTTTGGCTGCCATTCTTAGTTCGTTTACAACTTTATTAACTCTTCCTAATATATACCAAGTGCCCTCTTTGTTAAAATCTATCTCTTTAAAATTTAAATATCTTCTTACAAATCCTTCTTTGTTTGATGGTAAGTATTCTTTTTCTTCAGAGTCTATAATCCCTCTTCTAATTATTTCAGTAAAGTGATGAATAGCTTCACCAAATCTTCTTGTCTTTCTTAAAACTACTTTTCTTCCAGGAAAATAAGTTGTAAAGTATTTTGAATCTGCACCATTCCATTGATAGATACCTTGATCATCGTCACCTGCTAAATAAATTTTGTTAGAATTGTTGGCTAGTTTAAACAAAACTGACCATTGTAAAGGAGTAAAGTCTTGTGCTTCATCTAAGATTAAAATGTCTAGTGCAGGAAAGTCTATTTCATCTATGGCCTTTTCAATCATATCTGTAAAATCTATAAATGATCTTTCGCCCCCACCTGTCTTGTAATGTTCATAGGTAGCTATTTTTCTTTGGAAGACATCTATGTTATCTTTTTTGTAAGATTCTTGTTTGTATACTTTTATTGGGTCTTCCATTCTATTTCTTGCTTTATCATAAATTGAGAGAGACCAATCTTTATAAACAAAGTCATCATCTTCTAATCTGTTATCTGATTTTTTAATAATGCTTTCTTGTAAGGCGTAATCAATCATACAGCTTTTGATATCAAATACTTCTTCTGAAAAATATCTTCTGCAATATTTGTGTAGAGTTTTAAATCTTGTAAAATTTTCTATTGTGTATTGCGGAAAAGCATTAAGAGCTCTTTCTATTGCTGTGTTAACTGCTTTATTTGTAAAAGATATAAAAGCAATTTTCTCAGGACGTACACCATTTCTTAAATGTTTCTTAAGTATTCTTTCTATTAGAGTATAGGTCTTGCCCGTTCCTGGCGGCCCATAAATTTTTATTGTTTTTTTATGAAGTTGTTTTAGTTTTTGAATCTCTGAATTTTCCTGTATGGTATCCATCGTCCATCTCCGTAAGTTGATTTTCTTTTTTCTTTGGTTTGTTTCTTTTTATTTCCTGATGATTAATAAACTCAGGCATATCCACTGACCAAATATTCTTCTCCCCTTCATAGTATTCATGTCTTGTACAATTTAATAAACGTAAAGCTTCCATAGAATTGTTAAAAGCTTTGTTCATTTTTTTCTTCATCCAATTATCTAATGTTGTTCTTTTAAAATAACAGATATTTGTTTTAGAATCTAATACAACATAGCCGTCTTTTAATTTTTTAAAATCATCTTGTTCAATAGTATCTTCAAAAAATTCTTTTAAAGTTTGATATCTCATATCCTCAAGAGTTTCTGCATAATTAAACTCCTCTGATTCTTCGGCTTTTTTTACAAATGCATCTAAAAATAAATCCCACATATTAATCTTTTGTCTTCTTGGTAGAGTCTTCCATAGAATTTTATAATTTAATAATTTTTTTTTAAAATTTAATTCAGAAGCAAGGTCTTCAGGTTTGACCATAATTTTTTCACCTTGATAATTAAATTGATAGAATGATTCTTTTATATCTCTTATAAACATTACATTATCAAACTCATCAATCATAGCAGGAGTTTCTTGCATGATACCTAATTTTCTAGTGCAACATTTTTCTTTATCACATAAAGGTGTATTACATCTAAGGTTATAATCTTTTTTACTAACAGATTTTGCAACTGTATTTATAATTTCTTTTTCATCTAAGGGATTGGTAAAAATTTCTTTATTTCTTTGTAATAGAATATCTGTCACTTCTTTTTTAGATAGATTGCCATCAACCTTTCTCATTTCTAAAACACCTACATTAAACAACAAATCATTCCTGTGATTACCTGACCATTTTTCTTGTATCATTTTTTGTACACAGGGAGGATAGTCCTTCCAACCTTCTTCAGGTTCATATGATGTTGCTTTGAAGTTTTTTATTTGTTCTAAATTTGTGCGTTTAAGTTGTGCTAATTCTAAAAAGGCTTCAACCATAACTGGTGTACCGTCATCATTGTATGCAAACTCAGTTGTCATTTTTGCATTGAAGTATGGCATTCCTAATGCTTTGTTCATTGGAAACACTTCGTTTGCCATAAAATATTCGTTATTCCATTTATGTAAAATTTTTAAAACATCTGCTTTATTTTCCCAATCTTTTAAAAATAAAAAAATGTGTAGTCCTCCTGACTTTGATCTTACAGGAATTAAAGGTAATTTATATTCTTTGATTATGTCTATGTATTTTTTTGAATTATAATTTTTGTAACTTTGAGGATCAACATCAATACATCCCCATTTAATTTTATCATCACGTTCAGGCCTTAGACCAATTACATACTTACCCTGTAAATGATCTTGCCATAGATTAGCAGTTACAGGTTCGTGAAGCGTGAGGTAATCAGCTTTTCTCTTGCCCCGCTCATCTTGGTCACCCGTTAAAGTGACCTTGATGAACTGACTAGAGTCGCCCTCGAACAACTCTAAAAGTCTATCTTGCATTTAGAATGGTGTTGCTTCTGCGTTTACTTTCTTAGGTTCAGCTTTACCATCATCGTCAAATGCGACTTTACTAAAGATGTCTTGCTTCTTACAACTTTCATAAAAAGCTTTTGATGTTTGTAAGGCATCTAAATTTTTAGTAGGATCAAGAATTGAATCAAATTCAATTAACCACCCGTACCAAGAATTTTGACTATTAGACTCTTTTGTTGCTTTAAGTCTGTAAACTTGAGACCAAGAAGGTGGAACAAATAAACCATTCTTACCTTTGATCTTTCTGCTTATAATCATTGAATTCCACAATTTAGATTTTTTCTTTTGTGTAGACTTCATTGGAATTAGAGCCATTTCAATAGGTTCATAATTCGCATTAAGCAATTGTACAAAGTGATTACCAGTGTCTTCGATATAATTACCATTTTGTAATCTATCTTTACCGTCATCACCCTTTGTTGTTTTAGTCATAACAGTAGGGTCTGTATGTATGTTTACAGGTCTACCTAGACTTTCGCCTCTGTCTTGCCATTCGTTAAAAGTATTATTGTAGTGACACGGCACTGCAAAAACACCTTCTTTTGCTTTATACAAAGACTGAGTGATTTCATTATAGATATCACCTTGTTTTGCTTTCTCATTATACTTACCATCATCTTCATCTAGTACAGGTGAATTTGAATAAAGTATTTTCAGTAAAGGTAATCTAGTATCACGAGATGTGATATTTTCCATACCTTGTCCTGATAAAGCTTCTAAGTCCATTTTAACTGGAACTTTAGCTTCTTTTTTTGGTGCTACTGCTTGAGTAGCCTTTTGTGCTTCAGACATTACTTGTCCTCCTTCTTAATGGTTACACGATTTGCAACGTAAACTCCGAACATATCATTCGGAACTTGTTTACCTTCTTGTATTTGTTCTCTTACAAATGTTCTAAGAGTAGCCCAATGAACACCTTCCTTCTGTTTTACATTGTACCCTTTTTCTTGGGCATCATGTATTACAGCTCTAGCTTGTTCATCTTGACCTTTTCCAAATTCAAGAGTCACGTTGTTTTTGATTAAGTCTCCATGACCGTTGTCTCTCAACCAATTGTGAGCACGTTCTCTGAAAGACTCTGTGATGTTAGCTTGATAATAAGGTTTAACTTCAACCGAACTACCATCGTTTAGTTTCAACAGGCTTATACCTGCTTCTCGCATTAAGTTTGGAATTAAATTGTCAGAAAGATTTCTTTCAGCTTCTTTAAGTTTGCTAATTTCTTCTTCAGCCGTTTTTATCTGTTTCTGAGTTTCCAAAAGCTTATTGCAAGTTTGTGCGATGTCCGCAGACTTCGCTGTATCAACCGTTATGGTTGACTCTGCTTCTAAGTCCATATTAGAACCTCCTTGCGAGGTGTATAAATTATTTGTTTACACAAAGCAAGAAATAAAATAAAAATATTTTTGTTTAAACATGAAATATATTTACAAGACAAAACCCTTTGAACATCAAAGACAAGCACTTATGAAAGGTGCTGAATCAAATAATTTCGCATATTTTATGGAAATGGGAACTGGTAAAACAAAAGTTGCAATTGATAATGCATCTTATTTATTCACACAAAATAAAGTAAAGAATGTAATAGTGATTGCTCCTAATAGTGTTTATCTTAATTGGGTAAAAGAAATAGAAGTACATTGCTCAGTACAATATAAAATTTTCTGTCATAAAATTGATAAAATGAATGACCCACTTTTTAATGACCCATTAGATTTAACTTGGTATCTTTTTAATGTAGAAGCCATGAGTCATAAATCAGGATTAAAAAAAGTAAAAGAATTACTTACAGCTGCAAATGAAACAATGATGATAATTGATGAGGCCACAACTATAAAAAATAGAACAGCTAAAAGAACTAAAAATATTATTGAACTAGGTAAAACTGTTGCTTACAAACGATTATTAACTGGTTCTCCTGTAACTAAATCTCCTTTAGATTTGTTTAGTCAGGTTGCTTTTCTAAGTAGAGATTTGTTAGGGCATCAATCCTTTTATACTTTTAGAGCAAGATATGCTGTAATGCATGAAATAGATATGGGGGGAAGATCAGTTTTACTACCTAGATATTATACAAATTTAGAAGAATTAGAAAAGAATATAAAACAATTTTCTTATAGATGCCGTAAGATAGAGTGTTTAGATTTACCTGATAAACTATATACTCAACACTACATAACTTTAAAAGAAGAACATGCAAAAGCTTATGATCAACTAAAAAGAAATGCGTGGGCCGTGATCCAAAATGAAGAAGTAAGTTATTCAAATAAACTAACAGAAATTTTAAAATTACATCAATGTGTAAATGGCCATGTCAAAACTGATGACCATAAGATCATTGAATTTGATGATCCCAAACTAAATCAACTGTTGGAAGTAATAGAAGAGAATGAAGGAAAGTTTATTATATGGGCAAACTACATCTACAATATAGAAAAAATAATTAATATTTTAAAAGATAGGTATGGTAATGACTCTGTCGTTAGTGTATATGGAGCGATAGATGCCAGACAAAGAATTAGAAATGTTAAACTCTTCGAAACTTCAGATACTGTCCGTTTTTTTGTGGGTAATCCTAGCACTGGTGGCTATGGCCTTAATTTGGTTTCTGCCTCCTATGTTGTCTATTATTCTAATTCTTATAATTTGGAAGTACGTGAACAAAGCGAAGACAGAGCTCACAGAATTGGGCAAGATAAAAACGTCCTGGTAATAGACTTACTTGTCAAAGATACAGTTGATGAAATGATTATATCTGCATTAAAAAATAAAATAAAACTGAGTGCTAAAACTTTAGGAGAAGAGGCTAAGAAATGGCTTTCCTAAAATTAATTTTAATTTTTTTATTTTTGTCAGGTTGTGCAGGTAAAGACTATGATTTAAATCCTTACACCACAGTATTGAACCAATTAATAAAGGCACATAATGGAACTGATAATTCTAAATGATGGTTTGTATCAACTTATACCAGTAACAAAAGAATTATTAAAAGATATTGTTTTACATGCGAGTATAGATTGTTTTGATCTTTGTGACATACTTAGATTAAAATTAACAACATATGCAGATTATCCTATTAATGCTCACATGATGAATGATGGTAGTGGTGATTTTTACGGTTGTATTTGCCGATAAAATTTTTCAATTTTTTCAAACCATTTTTCTTCATATTCAGATAATTCAGCTTCATCTAAAACAAATCTTTGAAAAATTAAATCAGGTGTACATATTGCTATAATACCTAATTTAATATCTCCATATTGTTTTTTATGTGCCAAAGAATATGCAGCGATTTGATATTTATAATCGGTTATCCATTCTTCTCTTTTTGGTTTGTTAGATTGTTTAAAGTCTAGTATTGCAGGTTTGCCTTTGAATTCACATACTAAATCTGTTGATCCTGCCCATTTATCTTCATAAGCAAGAGAAACTTCAGAACCATATACTTTAGTAAGCTCAGGTAGTCCTTTTACCACCTCATGAGCCATTAAACGGGCCTCAGCCCCTTTCTCAGAGAGATTTAGGTATCCTATACCATTTATATAGTTTTCTAAGACATAGTGCATCTCTGTCCCTCTCAGGGCTGCTTTTTGAGTGATTCTTGCTGCTTCGGTGTATCCTACACGTTCTCGCCAATCATCTAATTTTTTTCTCTTGTCTTCAGATTGAGTTTTTGATATTATCGTAGTCACTGATGGAACATTATATTCTCCGACCTGATAAAGGCGTGACCCAGTTTCGTCAGTCTCTCTATTATACTTTTCGTATTTATAAGATGCATCCCACTTGAATCCTTTAACGGTGAATGCCGTTCCGTTTTTAATTAATTCCATTCGGAATTATTACTACATATGATTCGAAAGTACAGCTAAAAGAATTGCACCTAATCCACCTACTATGAATTTTTCCATTCTAACAATCCTTGATTCCATTCTATCTATTCTATCAAATGTTTGTTTTTGCATGTACCTGCAAATTTTTTCATGATGTTCTATTTTTTGTAATGCAGTTTTTTTTGCCATTATATTACTTTTCTACTTGCAATTGCTTGTCCTAAATTATCTTGTGGGAATAAATTGGAAAATTGCTGTGGGTTTGTAACTTGTGTATTAACAGGAGCAGGAGCTTTTGGAGCAACAGGAGCTACATTAGCTTTTAATGTTTGCTCAGCTCTTTGATTTTCTTGTTGTATCATTTGTTCTTTATCTTCTTCATCTTTTGCTTTTGATGTTTGTTTCATAATTTCTAAATATTGATTTGTTAAATTAGCAGTATCATCATCTGACATAGCAGCAACAAGACCTAATTTAGTCATGTGTTCCAATACACCATCAAATCCTTGATTACCTGCAATCTTAACACCTTGAGATACCCATTGCATAAAGGCAGGATTAGACATTGCTTTTAAAGCAAAAGCACCACCATAACCAAATATAGGTATACCTAATAAGAATAGAGGATCACCTGTACCAATTGTTGCGGCAGCACCACCACCAATTAATAATCCTGTACCCGCAGCACCTTTAGTTGCTGTTTGTCCTAAATCTTTAAATGGGTTTTGTCTCTCTATATATGTAGCCAAAGCATTAACTTCTTTCAAAGAAGAATTTAAAGTTCCATAACTTTTTCCTTTAAACATCGGGTTTGCAAATAATGTATCTTTAGCAACATCTGAAAGTTCATCAAAATTTTTAA
>WLWF01001508.1_pt1 | contig 18821 bp, 20 predicted proteins | sample 6718331 | NCBI WGS metagenome assembly WLWF01 (sample SAMN12718692, study PRJNA515312) | sponge metagenome | isolation source: marine sponge | host: Mycale hentscheli | place: New Zealand: South Island, Marlborough, Capsize Point | collected 2003-05-01
AAACAGATTCTAATGTTTTAACTACAGATATTTTAGAAAATATAATTCTTAATTCTCAATATAGAATTATGAGAGATGTACCTATTGATGCAGATAGAAAACAACAATTAGGTAATTTTGCGGCAGGGCAAGAATCTATAAATGCACCTGCAGGATGTTTATTTATTAGAGGTATACAAGTTTATGATACCGCAGGATCCGCTATTACAGGAGCTAACAGATGGCTAGAAAAAAAAGACATGACCTATCTTCAAGAGTATCAAGATATAACAGGAACGTCAGCAGCTCAAGGTCAACCTAAATATTATGCTTCATTTGGTGGTGCAACTGGAGATTCAGATACTACATCAGGTAGAATATTTTTATCACCAACACCAAATACAACATATAGATTTAGGGTTCATTACAATAAAATGCCAGCTACTTTAGCTTCAGATAATACGACTAATTATATTAGTATGAACTTTCCAAATGGTTTATTATACTGCTGTTTATCAGAAACATATGGATTTTTAAAAGGTCCGATAGACATGTTGACACTATATGAAAATAAGTATAAACAAGAGGTACAGAAGTTTGCTAACGAGCAAGTTGGTAGAAGACGAAGAGACGACTACACAGACGGCGCAGTTAGAATACCAGTTAACTCAGCAAACCCGTAGGAGATAAATTATGGCAATAACATCGGCAATATGTTCAAGTTTCAAACAAGAACTTTTACAAGGTAAACACAATTTTGCATCATCAGGTGGTGACACTTTTAAATTAGCATTGTTTGATAGTGATGCTTCTTTAGGTGCTTCTACAACAGATTATTCTACTTCAGAAGAAGTTACAAACACATCAGGAACAGCTTATACAGCTGGAGGTGCAACTCTTACAAGATCAGGAGTTGGTTTAACAGGAACTACAGCATTCACAGATTTTACTGATGTTACATACACTTCAGCATCTTTCACTGCAAACGGCGCAATGATTTATAATACAACTACAGGAACAGGTTCAAGCACAACTGACTCTGTAGCAATTATTGCTTTTGGTGGTGACAAAACAGCAAGTAATGGAACTTTTAAAATTGAGTTTCCTGCAAACGACGCGACAGCAGCAATAATCAGATTAGCTTAGGAGGTCGACCATGTCGACAACTTCAGGATGGGGCCGATTAACCTGGGGACAGGCTAATTGGAATCAATCTACAACTTTAAAAACAGGATGGGGAGCTCAAGCCTGGAGTGGCGATGGTGGCTGGGGAGATCTTTCTGATCAAACAATTTCTTTAACAGGTGTATCAGCATCGTTTAGTATTGGTACTGTAGATATTCCCGATGTTATAATTACACCTTCAAGTTTTGAAATAACATTATCACAGGGTGAAGCTTTTGTTCCGGTTAATGTAGATGGAGTATCTTTTTCTGCATCTGTAGGTTCATTAACCGTGAACGATGTAACATTTGGTTTACCAAGTTTTGAAGTAACAGCAGTATTAGGTACGCCAGTTGTAGCTGACATGACTGTTGGAATGACAGGTCTTGATCTTACTTTATCTCAAGGCACAGCATTTGCTCCAAATGATACAGTAATTATTTCTGGTCAAGAAATAACTTTAACACAAGGGACTGCAATCGGAAGCTCTTCACAAGAAGCAGACTTAACAGGTATTGCAGCAACATTTAGTTTAGGTTCTGTAACTATACCTAATGATACAGTTATTGTTTCTGGACTTTCGATGGAAACTACTATTGGTTCTATAGTTGGATTAGGAGGTGCCGTTGCTAATGTAACTGGAATTAGTATGACATCCAGTGTAGGGTCTTTAACTGTAGAAGAAGGTTTAGGATTAACAGGAATATCATTTAGTGCTAGTTTAGGAACTATTTCATTAGTAGATATTACAGTAGGATTAACTGGACTATCATCAACGTTTAGTGTAGGAACTGTAGACATATTTGCTTATGGCGATGTTGACACTGGTTCTAATACATCGTATAGTAATATTTCAACGGGTTCGAATTCTTCATATTCGGATGTTGCAACTGGATCAAATACAAGTTATAACGATGTAGCAGCGTAGGAGAATTTTTATGGCATCAACATACACCCCTCTGGGTATAGAAAAACAAGCAACTGGTGAAAATGCAGGAACTTGGGGGACAAAAACAAATACAAACTTAGAAATCGTAGAACAAATATCTGGCGGTTATACAGCTCAAGCTGTCTCTGATTCAGGAGACACAACTCTTTCAGTATCTGATGGTTCAACTGGTGCAACTCTTGCACACAGAGTTATAGAATTTACAGGATCACTTACAGCATCTAGAAATGTTACAATACCTTTAGATGTACAAAATTTTTATTTTTTAAAAAATGCAACATCAGGATCTCAAAATGTTGTATTTAAATATGCAACAGGAACAGGAACTTCTGCTACAGTTACAAACGGTAAAACTGTAATTGCATACGCAAAAGCAGATGATGGTACTAATCCAAATATTTCTACAATCTCATTAGCTAGTGATTTAGTTGATGATACTACACCACAATTAGGTGGTAACTTAGATACTAACTCTTTCATGATAGACTTCGATGATGCTCACGGTATCAGAGATGAAAATGCAAATGAACAATTAATTTTTGAAACAACTGGATCTGCAGTAAACCATATTGATATTACAAATGCTGCAACAGGATCTGGTGCACAGATTGGTGCAGTTGGAGGAGATTCAAACCTTAACTTACGTTTAAGACCAAAAGGAACTGGTGTTATCGAAGCAATGGGTGCAACAAATCCAGGTTCAATTCAGCTTAATTGTGAAAATAACAGTCACGGGATTAAACTTACGTCACCACCACATTCAAGTTCGCAATCATATGAACTTAAATTTCCAACAGGAAATGTTACAGCAGATAGATTTTTAAAAGTAGCTAGTATTACAGGTTCAGGTACAACGGCAGTTGGTCAATTATCTTTTGCTGAAGTATCAGGTGGTACTTCATGGCAAGCTGTAAAAACTTCTAGTTTCACAGCTGCAGCTGGTGAAGGATATTTTGTAAATACTACAAGTGGTGCAATAACTATGACCCTACCTGCAGGAAGTATAGGAAATGAAATTGTGTTTATTGATTATGCAGGTACATTCGATAGTTATGCATTGACAATTGCAGCAGATGGTTCAGAAAAAATTGCAGGATCAACATCTGATTTAACAGTTTCAATAGAAAGAGCAGGGAATACTTTAGTGTACACGGATTCTACACAAGGGTGGCTGCTAAAGAATAAATAATCATGGCTACGTATAAGCAAAATGTTGGGACGACAGTCGTCAACTACGCTGGTAATTATCCAGGCGCCGTGGACGGTGAGCTTTGGTATGATAGCACTAACAAAGATTTCAAATATCGATATGCAAATGTAACATCATCAGGTTCATGGTCTGCAGGTGGTAATTTAAATACAGCAAGACAAAATACTGCAGCATCAGGTAATGGAACAAAAACAGCTACTATACTTTTTGGTGGTAGTGATGGTACTGGACCTCAAACTGCTAAAACAGAATCATATAATGGATCAAATTGGACTGAACTAAACGATATGAATGATGCAAGAAGAACTCTAGCAGGCGCAGGAACTCAAACAGCTGCAATAGGGTTTGGTGGAACACCTTCACCTTTAGGTAATCAAGCAGAGTCTTGGAATGGAACTAACTGGACTGAAGTTAATGATTTAAATCAAGGAAGAAGAAATTTAGCAGGAGGAGGAACTTCAACATCTGCTTTAGGTTTTGGTGGCTACACTCCCTCTCCAATATACGCTTTAACAGAATTATGGAATGGAACTAACTGGACTGAAGTTAATGATTTAAACACAGCTAGAGCACAAATGGCAGGAGGAGGAACAGATAATACATCTGCTTTAGCTTTTGGTGGATATGCTGGAACTACACAATATGGAAATACAGAAACTTGGAATGGAACTAACTGGACTGAAGTTAATGATATGAATACTGCTCGATACTATATAGCTGGGGCAGGAGCACCAGATAATGCGATAGTTGCTGGTGGATATTCAGCCACAGCAGAGTACGTTGCTTTAACAGAAGTTTGGAATGGAACTAACTGGACTGAAGAAGGAGATTTAGCTACTGCAAGAAGAGATTTTGCTGGAAGTGGTACAGGAACTTCAGGTATTGTAATGGGTGGATTAACTCCACCTAGATCAGCATTAACAGAAGAATTTACAGGTGCAGGTGCACCAGTCGGTGCTTGGTCTACAGGTGGAAATTTAAACACAGCTAGAATGGGAGGTGGCCAAGCAGGAATACAAACATCAGCTTTAGTTTTTGGTGGAGGTTTACCTTCGCCTTTTAAAACTGAAACAGAATCTTATAATGGCACAAGTTGGACAGAATTAAATAATTTACCCACAGCTAATATTGCTTTATCAGGAGCGGGATCATCGACTGCTGCTTTAGGTTTTGGTGGATACACAACACCATACACAGCAGCAACTAAAATTTGGAATGGAACAAATTGGTCTGATGGTAACAATATGAACCAGGCAAGAGGTAACGTAGGAGGAGGGGGTACTACAACTTCGGCTATTGCTTTTGGAGGTATTGCTCCTGGATCTCCACCACCTATAGAGGCATTAACAGAAACTTATAATGGTACAAACTGGACAGAAGTCAACAATTTAAATACTGCTAGATACTATTTAACGTCGTCAACACAAAATCCAAATACTGCATCTTTAGCTTATGGAGGAGCTTCTCCACCAGCTGGTGGAAAACAAACTGTAACAGAACTTTGGAATGGAACTAACTGGACTGAAGTTAACGATTTAAATACTGCAAGATCGACTGCAGCTGGTGGGGGAATAACAACTTCTGCAATTTGTTCAACTGGAACTACGCCTTCAGGTCCTACAAGAGTAACATCGACTGAAATTTGGAATGGTGTTAGTTGGGCAGAAACTTCTGATATGAGCACTGGAAGTAGTGAAAGTATGTACGCAGCTGCTAGTAATGCAGCTGCATTAGTAACAGCTGGAGAGGCTGCTTCAGGTTCTCCTGCCGTAATAGCTAGAACAGAAGAATTTAATAGCCCATCATCAACAACTAAGGTATTAACAGATTAATAAAAGGAGAAAACTATGGCAAAAACATATCAATACTGTGTAGCAGAAAACTGGGGAAAGGGTTTCATCGATCACGATGAATCTCACAGAATCACGTTTGTAGGCTATCCTGGAAATGTTTGGCAAGTTCCTGCATACAACAAACACGGTAATCTTTGGATTGCTAAAGTTGCAGGTACTGTAAAAACAAAAGACGAGGCACAGGCGATTGTTGATGCAGAGGTTCAAGCAGCGCAAGCTGCGTGGGATGCTCTACCTGATGCTGAAAAAGCACCAGCAGTAGGGAATAACACAAGACCTGCTGACATAACATTGGAGGAATAAAAATTAAATGGCTGAGTATAAAGAAATACATGGCACAAAAATTCGTAATTATACGACTAATCCCGATAATACGATACAGGGAGAGGTGTGGTATAATGAGACTGATAATGTATTAAAGTTTCAATACACAAATGTAACAACATCTGGCGCATGGGCTACTGGTGGTACGATGAATACTGCTAGGGCGGATCACGCACCAGCACAGATTGGAACAAAAGCAGCAACCCTAGCTTTTGGAGGTGCTTCACCATCACTTGTAGCAATTACAGAACAATATAATGGAGCAAGTTGGTCAGAAGTAAACGATTTAAATACTGCTAAATCTGCTTTAGCAGGAGCTGGAACATCTACTGCTGCATTAGGTTTTGGAGGTTATGTTCCGCCTGGCGTTACAACTACTAATCAAACAGAAACATGGAATGGAACTAACTGGACGGAAGTAAACGATTTAAACACAGGAAGAACAAATTTAGAAGGCGCAGGAACAAATACAGCTGCATTAGGTTTTGGAGGTTACACTACTCCTCCACATTCAAATAAAGCTTTAACAGAATCTTGGAATGGTACAAACTGGACTGAGGTTAATGATATGAACACAGCAAGAATGAATTTAGGTAGTGGAGGAGTAGATAATACATCTGCTTTAGCATTTGGAGGATCAGCACCACCAGGTTCACCAGCTACTAAAAGTGAAACAGAATTATGGAATGGAACCAACTGGACTGAAGTTAATGATATAAATACAGCTCGATATCATGGTGCTGGATTAGGGTCTTCAACTAGTGCACTCTATGCTGGTGGTGTAACATCTACATCAGAGTATGCTAATATAAACGAAATATGGAATGGAACTAATTGGGCTGAAGATACAGATTTAAGTACAGGAAGAAGACAATTTTCTGGAAGTGGTACAACAGGCACAGCAGGTATTGTGTTTGGAGGAAAAACGCCACCTCTTACAGGAGCATCAGAATTATTTACAGGTGCAGGTGCACCAATCGGTGCTTGGTCTGCAGGCAATGCTATGAATGCAGTTAGAACTACTTTAGCAAGTGCTAATGCTGGAACTCAATCAGATGCATTAGGTTTTGGTGGTAATGGTGCTAGTGGTTATACAGCTGCAACAGAAAATTATAATGGAACTAACTGGACAGAAGTTAATGATTTAAATCAAGCTAGAGGATACCAAGGAGGCACTGGAAATGCTACGGCGGCTCTGTGTATAGCAGGTTATTTTGGACCTGGTTCAACTAACTCAAAACTTGTTGAACAATGGAATGGAAGTAATTGGACAGAAACAACTGATATAAACGGAACGCAAGGACAATCTATGGGAGCTGCTGGATCATCTACTGCTGCAATAGGTTTTGGAGGTTATGATTATGCTGCTGGGGGTGTTTCTGCAAAAACAGAAGTATGGAATGGATCAAACTGGACAGAAGTAAATGATTTAAATGATGCAAGATATGCGCTAGGAGGAAATGGTACTTCTTATACTAGTTGTCTAGCAGTAGGTGGAAACTCTCCAGGATATACAGGAAATACAGAATCTTGGAATGGCACAAACTGGACTGAAGTTAACAATTTAAATACTGCAAGGCACAGCAATATATGTGTAGGAAACAATACAAATTCTATGCTTTCTGTTGGTGGTGTTGCACCTCCAGGTGGAAAAACTGGTGCAACAGAAGAATGGAACGGTTCAAGTTGGGCTGAAGTAGCAGATTTAGCTACAGCTAGATCTAATGCGGGTGGATCAGGTTCGACTACTGCAGGATTATTTTTTGCTGGAAATGAACCTGCTAAAAGTGGTAAAACAGAAGAATGGTCTAGTTCATCAATTGCAACTAAAACGGTAAGCACGGATTAATTATGGCAACATACAAAGAAATACGAGGAACACAAATTGAAGCGGTAGCAACCGATCCATCAAATCCTGTTGAAGGACAAGTTTGGTATAATACAACTTCTAATGTTTTAAAAGGTCAAGGAGCTACAACATCTGGTTCATGGTCTACACAAAATAGTATGAATACTGCACGACAAGCTTTAGGTGGTTCTGGTTCTAGCACAGCAGCTTTAGCGTTTGCAGGAGTTGGGGGTGGACCAACTAATGATCCTCAAGATGTTACAGAACTTTGGAATGGAACTAATTGGACAGAAGTAAACGATTTAAATACTGCAAGAGGATATGTAGGAGGAAGTGGAACATCAACCTCAACATTAGCTTTTGGAGGAAACAGTCCTAATAAAACTGAAACAGAACTTTGGAATGGAACAAACTGGACGGAAGTTAATGATTTAAATATTGGAGCCTCGCAACCAGGAAGTGCAGGAGTAGACAGCACATCAGCATTAGCTTTTGGTGGATCTCCTTATCCCTCAAGAGCAGATAAATGTGAGTCTTGGAATGGAACAAACTGGACAGAAGTAAATGATCTAACCACTGCAAGATCAGCTTTGGGTAGTGCAGGTATTGCAACTGCAGCTTTAGGTTTTGGAGGTAGTGTTCCTGGTTCACCGGGAAAAACTAATGTTACAGAACAATGGAATGGAACGAATTGGACTGAAGTTAACGATTTAAACGCTAATAAAAATCAAATGGCAGGATCAGGAACTTACACAGAAGCTTTAAGTGCTGGTGGAGATGATGGATCAAGTACATTAGCTGATGCAGAGTTGTGGAATGGAACTAACTGGACTGAACAAGCAAATTTAAGTGCTGGAAGAAGAGCACTAGCTGGTACAACTTCAGGAGGCTCTACTGCAGCTTTAGCTTTTGGCGGAGAAGCACCACCGCTATCAGTTGTAACAGATAAATGGGCAGGTGCAGGCTCACCGACAACAGTTACATTTACAACTTCATAAGACTTGTAATATATTTTAATTAGTATATATTAGTCTTAACTATAAAGGATAAAGCTATGAAAAAAGACGTTAAAGAAGTAATACAAGGTGAAGAACCACATTTAAATAATTTATTAACACAAGAAGATCTATCATCGTTTAAAGGTATGGTAGACGAACTTAGAGACACTTGGACCAAGAAACAAATGTTTCGAACAGAAACAGAAGCAAGGTTTTCTGTATTACAAGATAATAGATACCCAACCAAAGCATCAAAGTATTGGCAGTGTGTTAGAGAACAGTCATCATACTTAGATAACTTAATGACTCTATCGTTTGATTATAGAAGAAACGAAGCAAAAATAAAATGGCTAGAGGGTAAAGTTGAAAAAGAAGAAGATGAATATAAAAAAACTAAATACAAAATAGATTTAGACGAAGCTATATTTGGTAAAGCTTCTATGGAAAAAGTTGCTAAACATAGAATGAGAGAAATTAAAATGTGGTCTAAATTAAAAGGTGAATTTAATGATGGATCATTTAACGATAAAGATGTTAACCAACATCAGTTAGAATCTTATGGTATGCAGTATCACGAGAAAGCAAAAACACTAAATGCTAACTCATCAGAGGCTGAAATATTTAATGTGATGGGACAACTACAATCTTTACAGAGAATTAAAAAATCGGGTGAATTAGAAAGTAGTTATACAGAGAAAGAACAAATAACCCAACATGGAAAACCAAAACCGTAAGTTATTTTTTTTAGTTGCATTACCTAGATCTGGAAATACTTTATTTGCAAGTATTATGAATCAAAATCCAGCGATAGCTTGCACAGCTAATTCTGTGACTTTAGAAATAATAAAAAATCTTTTTTTAGTAAAGACAACAGATACGTTTAAAAACTTTCCTGATTACAAATCTTTAGATAACGTAATGGATAATGTGTTTACTAACTATTATCAACAATGGCCCCAACGGATAATTATAGATCGTGGACCTGCACTAACGAGTGATAATCCTGGAAATTTTGAGTTAATGCAAAGACATTTTAAACCTGGTTTTAAATGCATTGTTTTATTAAGAGATTTAATGGAAGTGTTTGCTAGTTATATGAAATGGTATACAGAAAATCCAGATTCTTTTGTAAATAAATTTGGATTTAGTGACGAAGAAAAACTATTAGGATTAATGAATAAACATGGCGCTATTGTAAAAGAAATTAGGTCTATTCAAAATGCATACAATTATCCAAAGATGTGTCATTTTATTAGATACAACGATATGGTGGCTGATCCAGAAAAAATATTTAAAGAACTATATAAATTTTTAGATGAACCTTATTACCCTCATTACTTTGAAAACTTGAAACAAATTAATATTAATGATATAAAATACAACGATACAGTAGTAGGAAAGAATATGCACACTATAAGAACAATAGTTAAAAAAGAAACAAATAATTATATTGTGCCAAAAAGTATTAGAGAAAAATATGGACACATTAAAATTTGATTTTATATTTTTAGGTCAATCGGTTTTAAAATATCAAGTACCGCTTGATATATTTACTGCGATCAATCAACTCTACGAACAAAACTTTCATAACCTTGAACCAGCTAATGATCAATTAGTTGGCAAAATAGAAAAAGAACATTCTTTATTTTATAGGGGTGAAGATCAAACAAAAATGAAAAACCATAACATGTTGCCTAGAAATGTTACAGATTATTTTATGACTATTTTTAAACATTATTTAGCATTTAATAAAATTAAAGATTATGAGTTACACCTTAATTCTATCTGGATTAACGAAATGAAACAACACGAATATAATCCTGCACATATACATAGAGGCATGTTATTTACTGGTTTATCTAGTGTTATGGTTTTAAAACTACCATCAACATTTGGTAAAGAATATTCAAATGCTGGAGTACCACAAAATGGTAGACTACAGATATTAGGTGCAGCTAATGGTCAGTTTGCTAAAATAGATTATCAACCACCAATGAACCTTAGAGATTTTTATGTATTTCCCTATGATATGAGACACTGTGTATATCCGTTTAATGGAACGACAGAGGTTAGACGAACTCTTGCTGCAAACTGTGATGTACATTTTGATCCAATAAAAAACAGAGGTGCAATATAGTGGATAAACAATATTACATAGATAATCATATAGGTATATTTAAAAACTTTATGCCTAATCAAATGATAAATAATTATTTAAATTATTTTAATAAATGTGAGGAACAAGGCGCAGTATATTCAAGAAATGAAGATGAAATGTTAGTATCTGATAATGCAATTGACACTATAAAAGGTTCACAAGGTAGTTTTAAACCTTCAACTAATGTTGCAATGACCTATACTAATAAACCTTTTATAGATATGTTTTTTAAAGACGTGTATCCTTTGTATGTTCAAAAATATTCTTATCTAAAACAATTATCTACTCACAACATATTAGAAGTTAAAATACAAAAAACTAAAATAGGTGAAGGATATCATCATTGGCATTGTGAGAATGCAGCAATGAAAGCAAGAAATAGAATACTAGCTTTTATGGTTTATCTTAATGATGTAGATGAAGGCGGAGAAACAGAATTTTTATATCAAAAGTGTAGGTTTAAATCTGAGAAGAATACACTATTAGTTTGGCCTTCACAATTTACACACGTTCATAGAGGCAATCCTCCTCTGTCGAATGACAAATATATAATAACGGGATGGGTAGAATACGGATATTAATATGATAACAGAACCACGATGGAGATCTTTTATAGCAGAAACTACACAACCAATTTTTACACCCGAACAGTGTAAGATGATTATTCAAGCAGGAAGAAGTGAACCTAGAAATGATGCACAAGTTGGAAACAATAAAGGTATTAAAGAGGGTGTGTTGGATACTAAAACTAGAACCTCACACATAAGCTGGATACCATTTAAAAAAATGGCTGACATGTACCAAAATCTTGAACGTATTATGAAAACTACCAATGGTAATCATTTTGGTTTTGATGGAATGACTATAACTGAGATGGCACAGTATACAGAATATCCAGAAGGTGGGTTTTATGATTGGCATGTAGATAATGATGTAAACATGCAACACGAACCACCTGTAAGAAAAATATCTATGACTTGTTTACTGTCACCAGAATCAGAGTTTGAAGGTGGTGATTTAGAATTAATGGCTGAAGGTAAAGTTGCAAAAATAAAACAAGGACATGCAGTATTTTTTGCATCGTTTATTAGACACAGAGTAAAACCTGTAATACGTGGTAATAGAAAATCTTTAGTTATGTGGTTTGGAGGCACTCCATTTAAATGATGATTAAAGCTGCATACTTTCCAACAATTATATATGCTAAAGATGTTAATTTAGACAATAGACTTTTTGAAAGAGAAGTTCTTGCTTGGGCTGATAAAGACAAAGGAGTTAAACGAACTAATATGAATGGCTGGCATAGTCAAACTAATATGAATGAGATACCTGTATTTAAACCATTAGTAGATGAATTATTTAAAATGCAGATGGAAGTATTTCAAGAAGAATGGTTAGAAAGCGAACCTCATATAGGAAACATGTGGGCTAACATAAATCCACCAGGTGGTTATAACAGACCACACTTACATCCTAACGCTCATTATAGTGGCGTGTATTATATTAAAGCACCCAAAAACTCTGGACAAATAGTATTTAATGAACCAAGGTCTGCAGCACATATGGTTATGCCAAGAAGAAAAGAAGGAGAACCACCTTCACATTTGTGGAGAGAAGTTCGTGTAGATCCGTTAGAAGGTAGAATAATTATATTTCCTGCATGGCTTTGGCATTGTGTAGAACCAAACTTAAGTGAGGATATAAGAATATCAGTATCATTTAATTTTATACAGAAAGGTTTTAATGTTTAAAGATCACAAATATCAAATAATAAAGAATGCTGTATCTTATGATCTAGCTAACTTTATATTAAATTATTTTTTACTTAAACGAGATGCTGTTGATTTTATGTATAAACATAACATACATTCACAGTCCCCTATCCTTGGAACATGGACCGATCAACAGATACCAAATACTTACTCTTGTTATAGTGATTTTGCTATGGAAACTCTTATGATTAAAATGTTACCAGTAATGAAAAAACATACTGGCTTAGATTTAATACCCACTTACTCTTACGCTAGAGCATATAAAAAAGGTGATTGTTTACACAGACACAAAGACAGACCTAGCTGTGAGATATCTACAACAGTTAATTTAGGAGGAGATCCTTGGCCTATATTTATAGATGGTACAGGTGCTAATAATGTTGTTAACGAAAGACAAAATATTGTAAAACCCAACGCTCCAAAAGGCACAAAAGTCTTGCTTGAAGTAGGTGATATGCTAGTATATAGTGGTTGCGAACTCGAACATTGGCGAGAGCCTTTTGACGGGAACATTTGCGGTCAAGTATTTCTACATTATAATCATGTAAATGGCCCATTTGCTGATAAAAATAGATTTGATGGAAGAGCTATGCTAGGCCTACCATCAGGTATAAAATAGTATTATAATGGAGTCATATGCTACAAAAGATAGGGTTTCAGCCTGGTATCAACAAACAATTAACACCTACTGGAGCAGAAGGTCAATGGACTGACTGTGATAATGTACGTTTTAGATATGGCACACCTGAAAAAATAGGTGGTTGGAAACAATTAGGAGACGATGCACTAACTGGTGCAGGTAGAGGACTTCATCATTTTGTAAATAGTAAAGCTAGAAAATACGCAATCATTGGAACTAACAGAATTTTATATGCATACTCAGGCGGTGTGTTCTATGATATACATCCTATTAAATCTACAACAACACTTTCTAATGCATTTAGCACGAGCAACGGATCAAACATTGTTACAATAACATTTAGTTCTCCACACAATATAGGTGAACAAGATATAATTTTATTAGATAATTTTACTGCTATTACTAATTCTAATTACACAGCTACTGATTTTGATGATAAAAAATTTATGGTAACAACTGTTCCATCAAGCACGACTATTACCATTACTATGCCAGGTAATGAATCAGGATCTGGTGCAACAACATCAGGCGGTATAAGAGTACAACATTATTATCCTGTAGGACCAGCAGTACAAGCACAAGGTTTTGGTTGGTCACTTGGATCATGGGGTGGTGAAGTTGCAGGAGAACCTACAACAACATTAACTAATGGTATTAATGACACTGTAACTACTGGAATTATATTAGGTGATGTATCTCAGTTTCCAGATGCAGGTACAAACTTTATAAAAATAGATAACGAAGAAATTTCATACACAGGTATATCTGGTAACGAACTTACGGGTGTAACTAGAGAAGTAAGGGGTACAACAAAAGCTGCACATAGTGGAGGTGCAACAGTTACTAGTACAACAAACTTTGTAGCATGGGGTGAAGCTGCATCAGGTGATTTAGTTCTTGAACCTGGTATGTGGTCATTAGATAATTTTGGTGACAAAGCAATATGTTTAATTCATGATAGTGCTGTATTCGAATGGAACTCTGCAGCAACAAATGCAGAGACTATTAGAGCAAGTATTATATCTGGTGCACCAACAGCATCACGTCATATGTTAGTATCAACACCTGACAGACACTTAGTATTTTTTGGTACAGAAACAACCATAGGTGATACTGGAACACAAGACGATATGTTTATTAGATTCTCGGATCAAGAAGATATTAATACTTATACACCAACAGCAACCAATACAGCTGGTACACAGAGACTGGCCGACGGATCACAGATCAGAGGAGCAATCAGAGGTCGTGATGCAATTTATGTTTGGACTGATACTGCACTATTCACTCAACGTTTTGTTGGTCAACCATTTACTTTTGCGTTTGCACAAGTTGGAACTAACTGTGGACTTGCTGGACAGAATGCATGTGTTGAAGTTGATGGTGCTGCTTATTGGATGTCAGAAAATGGTTTCTTTAGATATGCTGGTAAACTAGAATCATTACCATGTTTAGTAGAAGACTTTGTTTACGATAATATAAATTTAGAATCTGGTAATCAGATGGTATCCGCTGGATTAAATAATTTGTTTGGTGAAGTTATTTGGTTTTATCCAACTACAGGATCATCAGTAGTTAATAGACAAGTTACATATAATTATTTTGATTCATCACCACAAAGACCTGTATGGACTGTTGGGTCACTTGCTAGAACTATGTGGGAAGATTCTGCAGTATTTGGTAATCCACATGCTCTGTCATATGAGGCTGGAACAGATACATCTTTTGATGTTGTGGGCAACACAGAAGGTAGAACAATATACTATCAACACGAAACAGGAACTGATCAAGTTCAAGGTGGTGCAACTACAGCAATTGTTGCTAGCATTGAATCAGGTGACTTTGATATTACTCAGAGAATAATAGGTAATCAACAAACAGGAATAGCTGATACTAGAGGAGATGGTGAGTATCTTATGAAGATTAGAAGATTTGTACCTGACTTTATATCACAAACTGGATCAACAAGAATTACATTTAATCTACGCGATTTTCCTAATGATTCACAATCAAGCTCTCCATTAGGGCCATTTGATATAACATCTAGTACAAAAAAAATAGATACAAGAGCGCGTGCACGTGCTATAGCTCTTAAGATATCTAATACAACAACTAATCAAAGTTGGAAATTAGGTACGTTCAGATTAGATATACAACCAGACGGAAGACGATAATGATAGATAAAAGTTTATACAAAGATAAAAAATTAACTAAGGCTCAACAAAAAAAAATTAAACCTGCTAATCAAGGAGGTGGTCCTAACTACCTTGGTAAACAAAAAACAGTTACTGTTCCTAAGAAATGGTTATCGTCTCCTGATCACGTTGTAGCTGAATTAGCTTATATTACTCCAAGAGAACAAAAAATATTATTAGATGCCAACATTTATGGATCATTAAAAGGTAAACCAAACAAAGGCCCTGGTGGTATTATGTCATTACAAGGTGACCTTGGTGGTTACGATGCAAGTCCAGGTGGGCCAGATTCTGGTGGTGCAGGAGGAAATAGAGTGGGTCAAGGAGACAAAAACAAACAAAGAGTTCAAGATATTTTAAGAGGTAATGTTACTACAGGTCAAACAGTTGCAGTGAGTGATAGAACAAGACGTAATGCCATGCCTGAATATGTAAACACACCAGGAGGTATGAGATATGTAGGTTCTTCAAAAAAATTTGTAGGTAAAAGTTTGTTTAATCCAAGTGGTTATAGAAATGTAGTTGGAACTCAAGGTATATTCGATAGATTATTAGGTAAACAAAATATTAAAACAAGAGGAACTCCTGGTACACCAGGATTTGGATATTATAGTGAAGACGAAGATACGGGTCAAGCTAAACCAGGAATAGGTGGAAGAGTTCTTGGAGGACTTCTAAGTTTAATAACAGGTATTCCTGTTGTAGGTTCAGCGATAGGTTCAGCAATAGATAAATATAAACCTAAAAGTATGTATGATGATATGTCTGAATTTAATAAATTAGGATTGGGTGGAATTAAACCAGGTACTTTAGATTTTGATCCTAATGCAAAAATACAAGATAACAGTTTTATTACAGGAGATGTAAAAGCTCCACTTTCAAAACCTAATATTTTAGGTATAGATGTAGGATATGATGATCCAGCCTTTACTAATGATCTAATGGCTAAAGTAATTGGACCAGCATTAACACAAATGAGATCATTAGAAAAAGCAAAAGAACTTTCAAATTTAGGATATGGAACATTTAGCACAGAGGATCAACAAAAATTAGACCAATTACAAAAAATGGATGCTGATCAAAGTAAAACATATAGTATGATAATATAATGGCAAAAATTGTACAGGTAATAACTAGACCAGCAAGAGAATACGATGTGCAAACAGCAGAAGCTCAAGTGAGAGACCTTGATGCAATTGTTGAAAAATTAAACTCAACGTTTCAAGAAGATTTAAAAGATGAAGTTGAAGCGTTTAACTTTTTTATTAATTAATGGCTAATCAATTTAAATTTGTCGGTATAGATAATAGTACAACAGGTGGTGCGTTAACTCCGTTTGGATCAGGTAATCCTTTAGTCAGTGAGACTTATGTTATCAAATCATTATTAGTAACAGCTGCAGGTACACCCACAGTCACTGTTACAAACAACAGTATTACAGCCATAAAATCAGCAGCTTTGACTGCTAATGTAACAAAAGAATTACTCACTCAACCTTTAATTGTTGAGGGCGGTAATACTCTAACCGTACAATCAAGCAGCACAGATTCGTTTGATGTGGCGATTAGCTATTTAAACATTAAGAAGGAGATAACAACATAATGAAAGATCTACCAGTAATAGAACCAAAAGAGATTATAACAACAATAACCAATATGAAAACAGGCGAGGAATATAAGGATGATTCTGAGTGGAAAGCTAAGGGTATACCAGAATCTGACATAAGAAAAGATGTCAGAGTTATCATGCCAAGCCTTGATTTATTTGGAGAAACAAAATAAGATAGTAAACTATGGCAATTTCAAGATCAGATATGGAAAGACAACTTCGAAAAGATGGCGGAATTTTGACACTAGATGATGCTAGAAAAATGGCACCTCCTGGTGAGTCTTTAGCATATATTAATCCAGAAGAAGCTGCACTTTTAAAGTCACTAGGTGGAGCAGGTGAGGATATTAATGGCACTGGTATTAAGTCATATTTTTTAAAAAAAGTTTTTAGAAAAGCTAAAAACGTTGTAAAAAAAGTTGTTAAAAGTCCTATAGGTAAAGCTGCTATATTAGGTGGATTAACATTTGGTGTGCCTGGCACAGGATTTAAAGGATTTTTAGGTGCTGGAAAAGGAGGTGGACTAGGATCATTTATAAAAAATAAATTATTAGGAACAGGAGCTTTGGGAGATTTTGGAGGAACAGGGTCTAAAGGTCTTCTTAGATCTTTAGGTTTAACAAAAGGTGGATATGGTTCTTTTGGTGGTTTAACAGGTTTAGGTAAAATCGCAGGTATTGGAGGTGCGTCGGGTCTTGCTGGATTACTAGCAGCAGGCGAAGCAGACGAAGAAGATGAAATAGATTTTAGTAAACTAGATAGAGGTGAAGGAATTGATTTTGCAGATATACTTGCACGTGCAAGAAAAGGAGATTCAGAATTTAGATTTTTACCAAGTGCACAATTTACAGATACTTATGCAGAAGGTGGTAAGGTAGATACGGAAAGTGACGAATATATAATGGATAATGAAGAGTCTCAAGCTTTGTTTGGAAAATTTCCAATACAACTTTCATTAAAAGAACAGATGATGTTGTACGGACGTAAAAAATATGCAGAAGGTGGTGGTATAGGATCATTAGCCATGAACAAAGAAAATGTAAAACAAAAATTTATATCAGATGAAGCTGGAGCAATAGCTAAAAAAGGTGGCGGAGTAACACCTGAAGATATGGGTAAATTAAAACGAAATGATTTTAATAATGAAGAGAATTATAAAAGATATTTAAGACAATTAAATAGAAAAGCCGAAGGTGGGTCACCAGTAACAGATGATGATTTAGAAAAAGTTGTTAGAGATTTTAATAAACAAGCAGAATTAAGTGGTCAGCCTTTTATGACTTTAAAAGAACTAAAAAAAATACTTGGAAGTAAAAAAGGGACAAAATATAAAGTTGGAAAAGCCGAAGGTGGGATCATGGATCTTGGAGGCAATGAAATGGACCTTAGAGGTGGTGGATTTGTACCATTGGGAGCTAAAGAAAAGGCTGACGATGTACCAGCAAGACTATCCAAAAATGAGTTTGTAATGACAGCAGATGCGGTCAGAGCAGCAGGTGGAGGAAGTGTTGATAAAGGCGCAGATAAGATGTATAACATGATGAAGAATTTGGAGGCTCAAGTATAATGGCAATAACAGAAACACGTAATTTACCCGCACAGTTTATAGAAGATCTTGGTAAAGATTATGCAAAGCAGTTAACAGCTGCAACTGCAATACCAGTAGACACTTCTAAATTTGCACCAACAGTTGCTGCACAAGATGCATTGCAATCACAAGCTGCAACATTAGCAGGATCTGGTGTTGGATCTTTCCAACCATTTATTACAGCAGCTCAACAACAAGCAACAGATGCAGGTACAACTTTAAGTGGTATAGCTGGTTTAACTGGTGCACCAACAGCAGCACAAACACAAGCTTACACTTCACCCTTTCAACAACAAGTTATTGATACAACATTAGCTGAGTTTGATAGACAAAGATCTATTAACGAACAGAACATCAGAGACCAAGCAGCACAGATAGGATCATTAGGTGCTGGTAGAACAGGTGTGCAATTATCAGAGTATCAATCTCAATCAGGAAGAGATCGATCTGCATTAGAAGCACAATTAAGACAACAAGGTTTTCAACAAGCACAAGCAGCTAGACAACAAGATATTCAAAATAGATTTGGTTTAG
>WLWF01001509.1_pt1 | contig 18814 bp, 17 predicted proteins | sample 6718331 | NCBI WGS metagenome assembly WLWF01 (sample SAMN12718692, study PRJNA515312) | sponge metagenome | isolation source: marine sponge | host: Mycale hentscheli | place: New Zealand: South Island, Marlborough, Capsize Point | collected 2003-05-01
AAAGAAATCAGAAGTGTCGGTGTATTAGATGTCGTGAAATTAAGGATCAACAAAAGACACGACATCTAGAAACTGAGTTAGTCATTAGAGAGTATCCTGCCTCGGGAGGAACCGAATACTTTATTAGTGTAGAAACTGTGGATCATGAAAAGATATTGGGATTTATTAGACTGCGTTTGCCTGACAAAAATACTGATTGTATTTTCCCAGCGTTACAAAATTCTGCTAAAATTAGGGAACTACATGTCTATGGGCAATTAGTGACCAAAGGTCATCAAACCGGTGCTAGTCAACATACAGGTATTGGTAAAAAACTACTGATGAAGGCGGAAACTATTTCCTATGGACATGGGTTTCCAAGCATTTCCGTTATTGCCGGCGTCGGAACCCGATCATACTATTCTAAAAGGGGGTATATTTTACTTACCGTAGAAAATGGAGAAATGATGATGAAACCACTTACCTACTTTTCCCATGGACCGCTTGTTAATTATAATAAGTATACTATAATTATTGGGATTATTACCTTACTTGTCATTGCGATACTTTATTACCACCAATTGTCTTAATTAACATAACCACCATAATTAGCTATTTTAAAAAACATATCAGGTCCATATTTTTTTATTGTATACTTAATAATATATGGATAGTGATACTGTTAATAAATTAGAACACATTGTCAATAATTTAGAAAAATTTATTACCCAATATGAAGATACGCACCCAATTACCAGAGAGGTAAAAAAAAAGAAAACTACAGTACTTAGTAGTCTTGACAAGGATGAAAACCAAGATAAAAACATGGATAAACTACTAGCCAGTTATGAAGATAAGTATAATATATTATTGAAAAAAATAGAAGAGCTTAAATATGATAGTATCCATACCAATTATGATGTTTCGGTGTTAAAACAGAAGGAATTAATTGATAAACAATGGATTCATACTATTATCAAGCACCTAATGAATCAACTAGAAAGTTATAATTATGAATCAATACCTCATTTTGGTTTATATTAATCTAACCAGATAAAATTGATATTAACCTTATTTGATAATAGAGACAATAGAGACAATAATTTTATTGACGGGATGAGTTTTCAAGATAGACATGTCAAAGATGTTTATAATGAAATCGCAACGCATTTTAGTGCCACAAGAGCGTATACTTGGAGTGGGATCTATAGTTTTATTAATAACCTAGATAAAAATACTGATTTACTTGAAATTGGATGTGGTAATGGTAAGAATTTAACCATTCGAGATGATATTTATAGTACGGGATTAGATATTAGTCATCAAATGTCAACGATTTGTAATCAGAAGGGTTTAGAAGTTATGGTCGGTGATTGTAGTCGTCTCCCCTTCAGAACTAATAGTTTTAACGCCTCTATTTCTGTGGCGGTAATACATCATCTAGATAGTGTTAACAAACGTCATCTTGCGTTACAAGAACAAATTAGGGTAACTAGACCAGGGGGGTTAATCTTTCTACAGGTCTGGGGTAATGGGTTTACTAGATCAGATCAGAAATTTATTCCAGTTGAAAATGGTGATCCAGATGACTATCTGGTTAGATGGCAAAAACATGATGGTAAGAAATACTATCGTTATTATCACCTCTTTTCAGAATCGGAATTTATAGATCTAGTACATGCCTTTTCTAATGTAACTGTAGTTAAAAAGTTTTATGAACACGATAACTGGGGTGCTATTTTAAAAGTAAATAATATATAATAATTACTACCGTTTGATAAGATATTTAAAGTAAAAGCATCTATTTATCTAAAATATGAATTCTACCATTGATAATTTAAAAACTAATTTAATAACTGGAAATCCAGTGAATCCAACAAGTTATCAAAATAATTATGGAAGTATTCAAGAAGCATATCAATTAGAGAATGGAGAATTATCAAGACAACAACATGATATTAAAAACAGTCTGGAAGAGTATCATCAGGTATCTGGTAGTGATATCTTAAAAAGCATTATTTTCGGTGGACTTGATGGTATTATAACTACTTTTTCAATTATTTGTGCCTGCTATGCTAGTCATTTAGCTACCAAAACTATTATTATTTTAGGATTTTCTAATATCCTATCTGCCGCCATTAGTATGGGTCATGGTGATTATTTTTCTGAAAAAACTGAACAGGATTTTATTAATGACCAATATGCTCGTGAAAACTGGGAAATGGAAAATTATCCAGAAGGTGAAATACAGGAAATGAGTATTATTTATGGTAAGGAATATGGTATCTCTGTTACAGATACTAGTGTTATCTTAAATACCATGGCAAAGTATAAAAAATTATTTGTAGACCATATGATGGTTTTGGAGTTAGGCTTATTACCCCCTGATAATAGTGCTAATCCTGTGAAAAATGGAATGGCGACTTTTGCTAGTTTTATCTTTTTTGGTAGTATTCCGCTCGTGACATTTATTATTTCAAATAATTTTATCTGGTCTATTGGTTCCACCGTAGCTACTTTAGGTATTTTAGGATATACCCGATCTTATTTTACTAAGACCAGTAAAGTCTGGAATTGCCTGATTACTATTTTAAATGGTTGTTTTTCAGCAGGCGCTGCCTACGGAGTTAGTTATGGATTAGATCAATTAATATCAAATTAATATCGGATTAATTTAGATATCTAGATTCCCTTTGTCTAGTCTTGACAATTTTAATAGTGTTTCTGTAAATCCAGCGGAAATGGATTTAACTAATTCCTGCGTACTATTTTGTTTCTCAATTAGATTAGTTAATTGAGAGACTTGTTGTTTTAACTCATTGATTTTTGTTAACATATGTTCTGTCTCAGCATTGCTATCAGTAATAACTGGTTGTTTAACTAGATTAATATTTTGAATTTTATTAGCATCATGGGTGAGTATTTTTTTTAGATGATGTTTTTTATATTTAGGTATATTATTAATTGCCCAGATAGTTTCTTCCCACTCACTTATGTCTTGATCTTCCGCTACTGCCTGGTAAATAGATTTAGCCCTTGTCCGACCGCAATTCCAATTCCTCATAATATAAGTATAGGCTCCCTGAATATTTTCATAACTTCGGATATTTTCAGGGGACTCTAACAAAGGATCTTTAAAAATATATTTTACCATTATTTACACCTGCTGCTATTTATTATATTTACCAGGATGTCTATCTTTAAATCTAAAAAATTATTTTAGCTTGTCCTCTTGTTCTAGTGTGTAAAAATAGGCACCCTTCTTTTTAACAAAACTTTGTACATTACCACCCTTACTAGTAACATCAGATCCTAAATTATGGTCCTGATAACACATGACAGGATTCAGGACATAACAATTACCATGTTTTTGAATATGGTTAATATATAATAAATCAACAGCAGATGGTCTGACTGATCTCAATAACTTATAGGTTTCGCATATTTTTTTATAACCAATAATTCCATAACTAAGGCAACATGCGAGTTTTAGATGCTGCCTATTTATTTTAACCCAATGACCAGTTTGTAAATCTTCTTCGGGTTGTTGTCTCCAAAATAATCCACCTAGATAAAAGACATCTGCATCTTTGGGTACTTGAAATTCCCTATTTTCCGCTCCTGGTAAAAAACAACAATCATCCTCTAAAATTAATACATTTTCATAACGGTTGTCTATTGCGATTTCAAGAGCCCTTAAATGACTCATTAAACACCCAATTCTCCCGATAATACGTTCCTCTATTCTTGCTAAAGTTTTAAAATTATCTCGGATTGGCTGATAAATATGATCCGGAATAGTATTACCATCAATAGCCTCTAAATAAGTAGCTTGTTGATATAGTCCCATACGTTTTAATTGTTTTTCAATATATTGTCTTCTTTCCGGACGTTTTCGTAAATTGATATAGATGATATGACAGTCTGATAATTTCATATTTTTCATAATAAATTTATTTATGAAAAATTTTAAACGATTAAAAAAAAATATAAACTATTACAAGAGATACATATGGTTGCGTTAACAAAAATGATATTAATTTCATTTACAGTGAATATTATTCTTTTTTTCCTATTAGCAGCAGTGGCTATTCTACCTGGTCTTAATTTAGTAGGAGTGCCTTTTATAGTGGTTGGGTTAGGAGCTATAAATCTAATAATGTTGTTAGTGTGTCTATTTAGTTGTGAAATGCCAAGTTTATAGTACACCGTCAACAATTAATATCAAGTGATTCTAATTTATCCTGATTTTCCTTATTAATTAGATTAGTATCAGTTGAACTTGTATCTAAAAAGATGGAATCGGCACCATGGGTAATAATTCCTTGAATACAAATACCATATAGTATCATAAACATAATATTGCCCGTAACGTAAGGATATTGAGAATAGAAAGCCGTAATATTACCAATCCACCAATGATGTAAATGAAGGGTAGTTTGTGGATCTTGTCTAAAGTATAATAAATAATTAACTAGATAATATAAGCCTAACATAAAAGGAGTAGCATAAGCATATAGGTAATGATGTGATGTATGGGCATAATATAAGTTAGCAATAAAATTAGCTAATAGGCATACTCCAGATGAAATATAGGTAATATAGCTACATTTACTCCAAGTTGTGATAGAATGGCAACTAATTGAAGATTGTAGTCCCTTAAATTCTCCAAGTATACCCATTATAGGTATGGTTAAGAAAAAGGGAATAGTATAATAGAGTGTTGTTAAATCATTAAAATTAAAGCGTTCAGTTAAATTACTAAAACAAAAATGTAGTAAGGATAATACAAATAGATAAGAGATGTCCTGATAAGCTTCACGATTTGTTTTATTGCGATGTGAAATCATAAATCGGTCTCCACTACTAGTAGATGTTAACATAAAATATTTACTAAAACTGGTATTTGGTTTGGCAGGGATAGATAATAGACATAGTTTAGCAAGGCAGATTCCCATTACATTAAAAAGACCCCAATATAAAAAGTGTACTAATGTTTTATCATTTATCATTTACATTAATACTCCAGGTTATTGTTTAGGTATTTTAACAGCTAGTTATAATTAAAGGAAGTGGTGTATATATTTTTTTTTAAAATATTTATGTTATCTAGTTATAAATATGAAACTTGTTAAGATAATAATTATTTGTGTCATTTTACTATTAGTAATTGCGTTAGTAAATGGATTTCTTAAAAAGAAATTTAATATTTTACAGCAAAACCTGAAAAAATATGGCGGACAAGATTATGAAATACCTCCATTTCAAACTAGTGAGGAAATGATTGGTGTTGAATCAGAATTAGAAATCCAACTTAATTATTCTGAAGATCCTCTAGAAGAAGAATTATTACAGGTTAGACAATTGTCAATTGACAATAGACAAATAAACAATAATGTCGCGGTAACTAGTCGCAATCAGACACTGGAAGGATTTGCTAGCGGAGACCCATACAGTTGTGATTGTTTTAATCCAGATTATAATGGGGGATCCCCATCTAGTAATGTAACTCCTTCTGGAGGTCCAACTCCAAATAGTAATGTAACCCCTTCTGGAGGTCCAACCCCAAATAGTAATATAACCCCTTCTGGAGGTCCAACCCCAAATAGTAATGTAACCCCTTCTGGAGGATCAACATCAGGTAATAGTCAAAAATGGAGATGGTGTGTCTGGTCTACACCTGGATGGCAAGCTTCACTTACAGGAAAACCATGTGGAGGTAGAGGTGGTAAAGATGGGGGTTCTGATCCTTCGGCTGGACAAAGTGATTTTAGTGGAGCATCTGGATTAACAGGTAGTGGATCCTCTACTCATTACGGTGTTTTAGAAAAAAGTGGTGCCCCTCAAAGTTTACTTCCTCAAGTAGGACCTAATTTTAAGTATCCTTGTCCTGGTTCAGATAAAGAAACTGCTTTCCCTAAAGGACAATGGGCATGGATTCTCCATGGAGGTATTGGAGCGAATCGTTGTACTACGGATTCAGGTAATATAAGTGCGGAAGCAGGTGCTAGATATGATTGGTGGTTAAAAACCTTTTTTGGGGGACAATCATGGAATTCGGCATCAGGTAGTTTAAAATTATCTGGTGAATATTTGAAAAATTTATTAAGTAAAGTTGACACATCACTCTTAGATCAAAAAGCCGGAAGTGATTGGAAAACAAAAGGTATAACAGCTTATGGCTCAGCTGGACATGGAATGTGGGGAGGTAATTGTAAAAACTTTGATCTAAGTCTTTTTTGGTTAAAAGATAAATTTATAATTAATATGCAGACTGGACCTAGAACATGGAGTGGTGAAATTACACAACCATATGGAGAAGGGGGTGGTTATGGACCTGCCATAGTACCTCATGGAATAACATTAACTGGATTAGATGAATTTGGTAATCAAATTGATAGTAGTCTAGATATCTTTGAGGGTACAGGTGACAGTCTTAAATTAAAATCAGGAGTAACGCTTTCATCAAGTTAATTTAAAGATATATATACATATATGATTATATATTTAATTATGGTCACTATAAGCTGTGGAACCCTTCCAAGGGAAAAGAAATATATTATGTTTGCTAGTATTCTTCCCACCCTGTATATTTGGTCATTACCCTTGTTACAATTATCTGGGTTTACAGAAGATGGTGATCAAGGTGGTGAAGTAACTATTTCAAAATATATTAGCAATAGTCATGCTACAGGACTAATGGCTTCCGTTTTTTATTATCCTTGTCTAATTATGTGGGAATATCCACAACATAAATCTTATAATTGGTATAAATCTTGCCAGTTCTATAGTCTATTAGTTTTCCAACTTAGCTTTGGTTTATTTTTAACCTTTACTACTACCTGGAAACCACTATTACATAGTATTAGCGTGGCTATTTTTTCAATAGCCGCCATAACTCATTTTGGACTTCTCCTAAAAAAAGGACATCATCAGGAAAAATTAAAATATCTACTAGTTGGTGGTATCTTAGGTTTCTTAATATTGTGTCTATTTACTATTTTAGCTAATTATCAGATTACTGTTAGCTATGCCTTTTGGTTTTTTGAGTGTGTCTGCTTAACTATTATGATTTGGTTTACCCCTTTAGAAATATTATATCATTATAAACAGCATAATGCTCCGATAAAATTATCTATCTCTAATAATGAAATAGCTTCTGTGTAATTATTATCTAGTATTTTCAAATAACTTAACAACTTAATATATCTAATTAATATAATAAGTTATTATGAGCGGGCAACCTAACAGTTTATCAATCCCATTATATAATAATAGTCAATTAATAAAGAATAGTATTGGATTAGATGCTATCTCGGATCTAATCCAAGTGATTAACCATAATCATAAATTTATAGACTGGGTTTTAGCTAATACACCTTCAATTATGAGAACGTGTTTACAAACCTATCACTGTGATGGAAAAAAATATACCTTAACTGATTTGTTTACTTTTGATATTAATGATATAAATAATTTAGATAAATTACCAGATCTAGATCCCACCTTAATAAACCAATTTATGGATAACATACCAGAGATATACAAATCAACTGGTGTTGCCAGAGATAATTTATCTGATATGGTGATAAAACATTCACAAGCCCAAACACCTGGGTTAGCTTATGGAGGTAGTGCAGGTTATTTAATTGAGGGAATCTCGGTGATAGCAGTACTCGGGGCGATCCTAATAACTAAAATGTACCCATCTGTTAATACCAGTATTGTGGTATTAGGTGATGCTACTGATGAGAGACGCATTGTTCTTGGAGTAATAGACATATCTAGTGATTTTAGGTTCTGTATTAAATATACTAATCATCCCCAATATATTGACGATTACAAAATAGAGGCTCGTATATATAAGTATTTTAGTGACCTCTTAAAGGCTTCCCAAAGTAGTGAAGAAATCTATTATCTTAATAAAATTGTCAAATATTATGGTAGTAATAAGACAATATCTAAGGACTATCATATCGGTGTCTCTTATTATAATCCAATAAATAGGTCAAGGGATAATATTAAGGTAAATCTAAATGATTATTACAAAATAAAAGAATTATCTAGATCAAGTCATGGGTTTTATATGTGTACAGAATGGATAAATAATGATACATTTATAGCATATCAAGAGGTAAAAGATCATGGTGCTATCAATAAGGCTTTTCTGACTATTATTAATAACCTTGGTTATTTAAATTATAATTATGGATTTTATCATGGTGATCTACATACAGGTAATGTATTTGTAACTAAACATGGAGATGATTGTAAGTTTTTTGATTTTGATTTTTCAGGTATTATAGGACGAATTAATAATAATACACTTATTAATATGTTTAATATATTAGATGATAAAAATTCTGACCCTATTGTCACGAATTACCGTCACTCTATAATTAACTGGAAAAACTACCTCTATTTTTTTGATGTCATTCGTCTCTATTCAGCGATAGTCTTCTATAAATTTAAGAGTCTAGATATCCTAAGTTTACCGATAAATCAATATACTGCGGACAATACCAGTTTGCGGTTCCCTATAAGTTGTATTACATATATACTATTGTGTATTAATAAGATTAACACCTCAGGTGATATTTCGGGTACTAGGTTAATGGAACAGGCAGCGTTAATAAACAATATTAAGGTTAAAAACCTTTTTAACAAGTACTTCTGTAGTCTTGACTTAACATATTTAATCTACAAATATATTACCCAACACCGTATAAATGGTACTACGGAATATCTTGATTATCATTTAGATATCCCATCGGTAGATCTTCCAGAGATGTTTAATTCATGTACCCCTTCTATTTTTCAACAAAATCCAAAAGAAACTACTGCTAAGGGTAAACCACGACCAAAATCAAGAAGATTAACAAGACAGGCTCCTATTCATGATGATGATGACGAACATTAAGACAAGTAGTAAACGATGTTATTTATTATAACCACATTACCTAGAACGATAAAATTGAACTACTGGTAATTTATTATTTATTAGATAATAAATCCTAATCCATCCAGATGAACACCCGCATTAATTTCACAAAAACTCAACTGGAAAAACTGGCTCCCTATTCTCCAGTACTGGACGCCTTACTTAGGTTCCCAGAATCAGATGATAACCATGGTAATGATGAGTATGAGGAAACCACCTATCCGCTAAATCTCCCTTTTCAACTGACATCTACTACCGTTACCAAAACCATAGGTTTATTACGAGATAATATTGCTATTAACTTTAATGGTTCTGAATGGCTGGACGCACTCTTGGTTTTACGGTATCTGATTCCACAATATAGCCAAGTTTGGGATCATTTCTGGAATCTAGTTAAAAAAAACCATCACGAGTCAGTTCTCCATAATAATACCGGAGTACAGGTTACTTATACTAGTAATGATATCTATCTGTATCTAATGACACTACTCCATGATAGTAAATTAATAGGCTATACAAGTGATAAAAATAAACTATTAAAATATAATAATATTTCAACAAAACTACTGGTTAAGGGTATCATGGACATCATCCAAACTAATATCAATATTGTCTCAGAAGATTCTGAGCTAATCTTTGCATCTCTAGTACAAAAGTTTCCGGAAGTACCAATTCAATTAGACAACCCAGATTATTATTTCATAGATTATCATGAGCAATCTCTAAGAGATAAAATCGCCAAGGGATCTGGTCATAGTTGGATTTCTGATATTGATCCGATCGTTAATGTTGAAGGGGTTAGTTTAGTGATAGCTGGAGGCTCTGTAATAAATGGGCTATTGGATTTAATGTTTCCAAAATATTCCGATGTGGATATTTGGATTACGGGTGGTAATATTAAATCTAGAACCCAAGCTTGGTTTTCAGCTATTGGTGCTATTTGGGAGCGCTGTCCAAGCCCAACCGTTATTTCCATTAAAGGTGCGGTGGCTACTATTGTTCCTCCCCAACCTAAATTAGCCGTCCAAGTAATCTTGACGGAATGCTATACCATTGAAGCAGTGATTAGTCATTTTGATATGAATTATCTAATGGCTCTAGTAGGTTGGCAGACTGGTATCATTGCTAATCTGTCAGCTATTATGTCCTGGAAAAATATGGAAACCGGTCCATCACAAAATGCCAAGCCCGACTTGTCTATTATTAGAGTCCTAAAGGCACGTAATAAAGGTTTTACGCTAAAGGGATTTGGGGTAAATAATGATGTTACTTTTGATCATCCCGAGTGGATGATGTATCAACAACATTATACCAAAGAAATTGTAGAAGGTTTTGATCCAGAGAGAGCTAAATTTTTAGCAAGTGTTGTCTATGGTTCTAAATATGTTTATAGTAATCCAGATGAACTTGCTAGATCCAAATATACCCCAAAACCATTTGGTCTCCAAAGTTATCGGAACCATGGAGTCACCTTATTATCTGAAGTAAACTTACCAACTACGACATTAACTGAACCAGCAACTATTACTCAGACAGATGAAACACGTCAATTATCACTCTCTTTATCTCTGAGTCTAACACCACCTACCTTAAGACTATTTAATAATAATAATATTTCCAATACTGTGTTAAGTATTTATCCCAAAATCTGTTTTAAATTACCCCCTCTGGTGATTGAGAGTTTCAGACATCAGATTGACACGCTACATGGACCTTATTTAAAATTAGTTCTAAATCTAGAGGGAGATTTGCTCTGGAATAATCTATTGACAATTCCAAATGTCCCATCTCTGAAACATAGACGCTTCTTAAAAACATGTCTCAATAATTATGCTAGGGATTTACAACATCATATCCGAGAATTTTCAGAACAAAATACCACAGATCCATTAGTTGCTACTAATCTACATTTTTCCAGTCTTGATACTAGGATTCAGGATTTTGTTCAGATGACGGTTAATAATCATCCGATCGCAAACCAAAATCAAAATCAAAATCAAAATCAAAATCAAAATATTATTCCAATTTCTAATAATTTAACTATCATCTCCAATATATATACCCCTATTAAACTTAATGGACATCCTTCTAGTATTTCGGATCTTTATAATAATATTGGCTGCTATTTTCTAGAACCAACTGTTATGTTGGATACTTGTTATATTGATATCAATACCCATACCATAAAACCCTATTTGGTATTAGTAGCTGGAAATGCTTACAGTGTTTAGACACCTGATTTATTTTCCCTAAATTTAAATTACGGACCTTATATTTTTTTTTAAATATACTAGACTAAAATGACTGGTAAGTGTTGCCGTAATTGTAGGTGTAGATGTAGGTGTAACTGTAATAAAAAAAATCCGATTACTCCAGGTCCTCCCTGGAGTAATAAGGCAATTGAAAATCCAACCTGTAAGAGATGTCAATCTGGTAAACTAGAATGCTATAAAATAGATGAAGCTTCTAGTTCTGCCAAATGTTACCGAGGTAAATCATTAGGCAATCACCAGTTATTACCTACTGAAGTAGAATATATTACCAGTGAAGGAGAACATAAATATTGTGAAGATGGTTTACGTCCTATTCCACCATTAGGTATCTATCCTGTTACCTGTTACGGAAATAAAAAAATAATTCATAATAATGATAAACATACCTGTTGGTTAGATCGTCAGGATACCACCATAGAAAATCAAAGTGATGTAAGTGGAGTTGATTTTACTAAACTAAAAACTGATAATAGGAGCTGTAATGACTGTAAAAACGCCCGATTATGTACTACAGCTGAAATTAATGCTTTTTTATCTCCCGAAGATAATAGTGTCTGCCTATCACCCGATATAAAAGTACCAGACAGTTGTCAATCTAAACCAAATGTTATTGATCAAAGTGATTTAACACTAAAACAAGTTAAAGATGCACGTGACCCTGCCACCTATTTACCTAAAGTAATACCTGAACAATGTAGAAAAGATATTTTAGATGTACTTTCAAAAACTAATAAAAGTCCGTGTATTTTTCAAGATTTAAGTACCGAAAAATGGTGGTGTGGAGAGCTTCCAATCCGTTCTTAGACACATCTAATAAAATGGGGTATTTGTTCATCAAGAATAGATTTATCTGACCCTGAAATATTAAAATAACTAAGTAACCGATTTAATATTAAATTACGTCGTTGTCTTCCAGGTATTATTTTTATCCGCTTCTGATAATGATTAAGACACGCATAAGGTGCTACCATTAATTCATTATCATGTAAGACAATACCAAGAACTAAATCTGGGATACTAAGATAATGACGAGTACCCCTAACGATAAAACTACCTTTGGTGACATATTCTCCAGTATTAGTGGTTTTACTTACCTGATCTGGAGTAACCCAATAGGCGCGATCTGATACGACTGCCTTCCAAGCATTACTATGACAAATAACAAAGGCTCCGGCTTGTTCATAATCAATAATTTCTATCTGGCATGCCTCTGGATTTTTTAGTATCGCAGAACCACTTCCCCTCACTTCTGAATGTAAATAAATATCATGCTTCTCCATCATCTTTTTTACCAGTGTTTCATTTTGACTACTATTTTTACCACAAACCACTAGAAAGTTGTTTTTGGTGAAAAACCAATAGTACTCATGATACCATTTATTAGTAGTTAATTTTATTTTTTCTATATTTTTAGTTGCTTTAGATTTACTAGAGATAGTACTCTGGTTTAAATTTTTAAGTGCCTTATCTAGTCCTTCACTAACCTTTTCTGATCTGGCTTTTAATTTTTTAAGCTTAGTATACAGGAAAGTTAAGTTATCATAATATGATTTATCAGCACATAATGACACCTGTCTATTATCTAACGGTATCTCTACTAGATGGTCTTTACCTTGTGTTTTACTTAAATTCTGCTGAGAATTCTTTAAAAATACCTCTACTTGTAACTGATGATCTTGAATTAACATAATATCTGCTTCTATTTTAGTAATTTTACGATGGAGATCATCCAACATTTTTTTATTAGACATTTGAATATTATATTTCTTTCTAGCAATCGTATCTAATGATGTATTTTTCTTTTCTATGGTCTTTGATTGACTTACCTGTTTTGGAACCATAGCTTGTAAATAAACACTTAGTGCTTCAGAAAAACTAGAATAACTAGTGACTGGTATTTTTTTTGCCACTAGATATTGATAATGGTAGGGAACACAGGTATTACCGTTTATAATAAATCCTTGCTTACTAGTTAATAGCTTATCTATCACACTAGTAAGTGTCTCCTTAATCAGATCTGGTGTAAATTCATCTTGTTGTTTAAGATGATAACTAACTTCTTCGCTAATATCTTTTCCAAATATCTTTAAAATTTCATGACCTATTGATTTTACACTAGTCATGTTATCAAAAGATAATTTGTCAATCTTATTGGTAATTATCTCAGAAGACCATTCACCTCTTCTCTGAAGATCCCAGCCTGGGTGATGAGTAGCTATTTTTAGTCTTTTTCCATCATATTTATGTGGATAGATAAAACTGAGTAGTTTCCCCTCGGCATCACAAATAGAGATATTTCCCTCTCCAAATAATTCAATCACCAGAGAAGTTTCTGATTGGGTCTCCCGTTCTCCAATATAGAGGCGTAAAATTCTATCATTTCCATAATGGGATATTTCACTAATCCGTTTGTTTTTAAAATGACGCCTCATTTTTTGACAAAAACTACTTGGTAATAGTCTCCGGTCTTGTGGGGGATTAGTAATTTGGTAAAGATATGCTCCTGGTTTACTAATAAGATATTTAGTGGTTCTAACAGGTAATTGTATATTTATTTTAATTAGATAACAGTGTTCATTTCCTAAATCATAGATATTTTGTATTCTACCTCCAACTAGACTTTGAAATTCTTTTTCCAGTGAAATAATGTCTGAAAAATATAATTTATTTTTCATAATTATGTTAATTAATTATGATTACTATTAATATCATCAATATCATCAATTTTTAAATTTATTTACATTTTAAGTGGTAATGCCATTTTACAAGTATGACAATAGTGGCATTGATATTGACATAAACAAGAGCATTTCTTTTTGGTAGCCTGGATACAATTAGTATGCGCATAGAGATAGTTTTTAATTTCTAGACAATTACATAATAACATGTAATAGTTATTATCCAATAATGGTTTTAGGCAGACACTACAAAGGTATTTAGCATTATAATATAATTGGTAGCAATAGTAATATTTTTTACTTGGGCTGACTGTATTTCCTAAATCTAATAATTTGCCTTTCGTGATTTCTAGATAATCACGATTAAATAAAGCTTTCCAAATAAATGGGTCTTGATAACTTTTATTAGTACTAGTGTTAACTAATAATAAGTTGTAAATATCAGTAATATCAAAGTAATGGTAAAATAAATAGTTGAAATTGTCTATTAGCCTAATTGACATTTGATAAATATTTAAATTGACTAATATACCCTAGTTATAAAATATACAATTATAAACGATCTGATAAAATAAATTATTATCTATAGATATATGCCTTATAACCAAAATCCACGAATATGCCTTTTAAAAACCTGTGCGGAAAAATTTAAGGGGATCAGAGCCAAAGAAAAATATGGAACAGTTAGATCAATTTATGAAGATTATTTTGGACCTATTACAGATGTTTATAATTTTAAAGATAACCAATTTCCTGAGATAGCAGATCTAGATAAATATGATGTTTTTATCTTGACTGGTTCTCAAACTAGAGTCTCGCTAGAAAATAAGGAGTGGATACACAAGTTAATGCATATTATTAATATTATTATTAGTCTAGATAAAGTTATCTTTGGTTTTTGTTTTGGACATCAACTTATTTGTAAAACCTTGGGAGCCGGAGTTGGGATCAGATCCAGTACTAGAACCGGATCAGTTAATGTACCACTTAACGCGTTAGGAAAAGAATTGATAGGACTCCCTAATATAGAGATGACTTGTTTTCATAGTGATGAGGTAAAATCTATAAAAGGAACCCACTTGGTTAGATTATCCAAAGCCAGTAATGACCTTCTAGTGTTATACAATAAACATGATAAAATCCAAGTGGTCACTTGTCAGGGTCATCCAGAATTAGAATTAGAATTTGTCGTTAATAATTGGAATTATATGAAAGAGTTAACTAGTCGTACTACTCTATCTAAATATAATTATTACCATGATTTAACGGATCCAATTAGTATTAAGTCACGAAAAATAACTAGTGATCATATACAAGAATTTCTCAAGAAAGTCATGGTTAGGGCTATTTAAACTGTTTAGATAATAGGTAAGATAAAATAAAATTGATGGCTCATAATCAACCGATTAAACTTATTAATAGCAAAGTATAACTACCATGTTAACCAAAGATGCCATGTATCAAATTAGTGACTATTTATCTAATAATGAATTAACCCAATTAAGTAGTTTTGCGTCAACTACCGGAGACAGTAATACTACCCTTGCCATAAAAGTATTAAAAGATCAGCGTGATTTTAAAGAGAGATATTTTCAGAAACTACATCAGCATAGGTTAACTAAATATTTTTCAGATCCGATAGTGAAAAACATGACTAAATTTCCATATTTACCCTTTCAGGAACGATTTATTGGTGGAACCGCTTATCTTGATAGTATTCGGATTCAAGATTTATCGTCACCAGTGATGATAGGCTATGATAAATATCAGAGACCTTATATTACCTTAAAATATCGTTGCCATGAAAAAAGTTACCAACAAAATAGTGACACGGTTGAAATTGATACCGATAAGATAAGTTGTATTACTATTTTCCAAAGATATACAGATGTTCCTAATAGATGGTGTAAAGCCGGAAGATATCTATCTTCCGAAGATCCCATCTTAAATTGCAGCCCGATCCTGTTATCTAGTTTAGACCTAAAATTATTTATTAAAAATATCTACTTAATGTTATCCGATCAACCTATCTATTACATTAATTATCATAATAAACATAATGACGGCTATAAATTATCAACTTTAAAGTGTAGCTTAGCCTTTTAATATCTCATATCATACATCTTAAAAATAAAAATATTTACTACTTAAAATTTTTATTCTTAATAGTGATATCTTGTATCATAAAATGTTTATCTTAAAAAGAAACCATCGTCTTCAAAAACTTGATCTGGAAAAGATCAGAATTAGAATTGAACGACTACGTGATGGGATGGGATTTTTAGACCCTCTAGATAGAGAAATTATAGATACACAATGGATAACTGATAAAATTGGTGAGAGGCTCTACGATAATATACCCAGTGCTAAAATTGATGAGTTAACTGCTCAATTGTGTGCTAATTTAAATACTAAGCATCCAGACTTTGGAATCTTGGCTTCTCGTATTTCCATTAATAATCTACACAAAGAAACCCTACCTAAATTTTCGGAAGCCATGTCTCAGCTACATGAAAATTATGATATCAAGGGAAATCATAGCCCGCTAATTAATGATGATATCTTAAGACTAGTAAAAAAATATGGACGTCAACTTGATCAGCATATTGTTCATACTCTAGATTATGAGATAGACTACTTTGGATATATGACACTAAATAAGTCTTATCTATTACGGGTAAATAATAATGTGGTAGAACGACCACAATATATGTGGATGAGAGTCGCCTTATCTATTCATGGTTCCAATCTAGATTCCGTATTTAAATCTTATCACTATATGTCTAACCGTTACTTCACCCATGCCACCCCAACACTATTTCACGCCGGAACTAAATATCAACAGTTATCAAGTTGTTTTTTATTGGGAACGGATGATTCTGTGGAAGCCATTTATAAATCTATTTCTGATATTGCCTTAATCTCAAAATGGGCAGGGGGGATTGGCATTCATCTTAGCAATATTAGGGCACGTGGTAGTTATATTAGATCAACTAGTCGGTATTCGGATGGTATTATCCCTCTGATGCGAGTCTTAAATACTACTGCTCGTTATATTAACCAATCTGGACGTAGAAATGGCTCAATTGCCGTCTATTTAGAACCTTGGCACGCGGATATTCAAAGTTTTTTAGAGGCTAAGAAAAATATTGGTAATGAGGAGGAAAGAGCCAGAGATCTTTTTTATGCTCTTTGGATACCGGATTTATTTATGGAACGGGTAGAACGTGATGAAACCTGGTCATTAATGTGTCCAGATGAATGTCCTAACCTACACAATACCTATGGGGAGGAGTTTAATAAACACTATCTACAATATGAAAAAGAGGGTAAATATCGTCGGCAGGTAAAAGCACGAGATCTATTTAATGAGGTAATTAATTCTCAAATTGAGACCGGGACACCCTATATGCTTTATAAGGATGCTTGTAATAAAAAGTCTAATCAGAAAAATCTGGGCACTATCAGGAGTAGTAATCTATGTGCTGAAATTGTAGAATATAGTGATAGTAATGAATATGCCGTCTGTAATTTGGCAAGTATAGCACTACATCAATTTATTGATGGTGAAGGTATCTATGATTTTGATCTACTTGGTCAGGTGGTTGGGATTATTGTAGATAATCTAGATAAGATTATTGATATTAATCATTATCCGGTAGAAGAAACAAAACGCTCTAATAGTAGACACCGTCCAATTGGAATAGGAGTACAGGGTTTAGCGGACCTGTATATTAAGATGGGGTATCCATTTGAGAGTGAGGAGGCAAATCGTTTAAATCGTGAGGTATTTGAAACCATTTATTACTATGCCCTGGTGAAAAGTAATCAATTAGCGAAAAGTTTGGGAGCGTATGAAACCTTTCCGGGTTGTCCTCTTTCTAAAGGTGAGTTCCAGTTTGATTTGTGGGGAGTAACACCAACAGATAGGTATGATTGGGACAGTTTACGTACTAGTATTATGGAACATGGAATCAGAAACAGTCAATTGATTGCCCTGATGCCAACTGCCTCAACTTCACAAATTTTGGGATCTAATGAGTGTATTGAGCCTTATACTTCTAATCTCTATGTAAGAAGAACGCTAGCCGGAGAATTTAATGTCATAAATCAACATTTAATCAGGGATCTTATTAAGAGAAATATCTGGAATGATGAGGTTAGGACCGAAATATTTAAGAGACGTGGTAGTGTCCAAGGAATTGATGCTATTCCATCTGATTTACAAGCCTTGTATAAAACAGTTTGGGAAATAAGTCAGAAAAAATTATTGGAGGGGGCGGTGACCCGAGGTGCTTATGTCTGTCAAAGTCAGAGTCTAAATATTTTCTTAAAACAGCCAAGCTTTAATGTCCTATACTCCATTCACATGTATGGTTGGAAACAGGGTCTCAAAACTGGAAGTTATTATATCAGAACGGCACCAGCGGCGGAGATGCAAGCCTTTACGTTAGACCCCTCTAAAACTAATAGTAATGATGAGGGAGATAGTACTAATGGGACAGAGACACCTAAATCATCAACTACTAATAATACTACTAGCAATGGTAAGGTTTGGAAATGTACTATGGAGAATGGTTGTGAAATGTGTGGTTCTTAGGGCTGCTAAGTATAATTTTGTTGTCCAATCCCATTTAAATTTCTAAATAAACATAGACATTTAATTATTAATAAAACGGTCTACATCTATTAAGGTTATAATAATATATTTAGAAACACAAAATATCTAATATTTTAAAACAAAATTTATTAGATATTATCGGTAATAAATTTACTAGAATTTGGGTTTCTAAATTAGTTTCAGAATCATAAGCGATAATACTAAATTTCCCCCAAGATATTTTCTATTCTAGTTAGAAAAATTGCATTTTTTTATTAAATGTTATACAGCCTTTGATCTCACTCTTAGAGTACTCAGGTATAGGTATATTCTCAATATTTTT
>WLWF01001511.1_pt1 | contig 18789 bp, 24 predicted proteins | sample 6718331 | NCBI WGS metagenome assembly WLWF01 (sample SAMN12718692, study PRJNA515312) | sponge metagenome | isolation source: marine sponge | host: Mycale hentscheli | place: New Zealand: South Island, Marlborough, Capsize Point | collected 2003-05-01
ATCAGACATTGTTGAGATAAAAATAAATACTAATAGAAAGTCTTTATCTACTTTATGTTTTAAAGATAGATCTAAAGTCTATGTTGACAAGAAAGATCTGAAAGAAGTATTATCTGCTTCTGGTTATTAGGGGGAGTATGACTGCTAAAAAATGTCCGGTTTGTTATCAAACTGAACTTGAAAGACCTAATGACATATGCGAGGTATGTGGTTGGGAAAGAGATGATTATATTCCCACCGATGACTTCTATACTCTTGACATATGGTTAGGTCCTAATAATTGTCCTAGTCTTGACCATGCTAGAAAAGCATGGAAAAAGTGGAGATGTCATAACTGGTTTCTTATGGATGAGCCAAGCGACCGTGCTTGGAGAAACCATAAAATAAACAAAAGAAGATTAGAAGCCCAGGAATTTAGGGATGAAAGGGAAAGTAATTGAGGATTATAAATCTTGAATCTAATGAAGTAACTAGAGCTCACGACTTATATAAGTCTATTCAGTTCGATGTTACTATGTGTGACAATGTTAAGGATGCTGCAAGCCATATGGGTTGCAAGCAGAAAGATATTAAAGTTGATCACAAACGTTACATTGTGATTGACGATGATGCAAGAAAGGCGTGTGTATGCACCGTATGATATATGCATTTATTTGCATTGCTTCTTTGTCTATTGGATATTTTGGTGGACAGTTAAGTTGGCCCGCCAAAATTGAAATTCAAGAACAAAGTGAAGACGATTTGAATGCTTTTGAGCAAGCAATGGAACTTCACAGAGTTCTTGAGGCTATTTGCCAAGTAGAGTCTAACTGCGATTCTAATGCTATTGGTGATGCAGGAGATTCTATTGGTCCATTTCAGATTCAACAGGCATACTGGTATGACGCTGTTGAGTTTAGTAATGACCCTTATGTGACAACTGGTGGATATCAAGATTGTTTTAATTATGAGTACGCATATATTATTGTACTTGAGTACATGAATAGATATGCTTCTGATGCATTGGATCCTGTTGATGCAGAGAAGATTGCTAGGATTCATAATGGTGGCCCGAAAGGCCATAAAAAACAATCAACCCAAAAATACTGGCAAAAGGTTAAGTCGGTATTGGGTAATAGTTAATAGTTCATTCTTTCTGAGTAATGTCTGTACGTCTCCTACCATTGGCGTGCAGGCATTTTTTATTGGAGTAATAATGAAAAGTAAGGTTAGAAAAAAAGGTAAAGAGTCTGACGCTCAGATTGTAGCAAGGTCTATGCATAGGATGCGTAATCCTATTATGAAGATTGCTAATAAGCGCAGATGTGCTGTTAAAGATTTTAAGAAAAAGTTTAACTGCACCTATATTTGTGTAAGAAATTGGGCATTACATGCTCCAAGAGCTAGCACAATTCGTAAGGTTGCTAGAAGGCTTAGAATGGATCCCACTGAACTGATGTATCAGGTCATGAACTGGAGAGAGGAGAAGTGGGACAGAGATCCTGTTGCTTACGTGCGTAGGCATATTAAGGAGATGGATTGACTACTATATGTATCGTTTTTGCAATTGTTATATCTATTATGAGCGGGCTATTATCCGCTCTTTTTACTTTTTATCTATTTAAATCGGCTATTGATAAAGCCGCAAATAATTTTGTTTTAAGGGTCAAAGAAAAGTTTAAGTTTTTATCGAACTTATAACTAGAAAAGGAAACTATTATGTGTACTAGAATTAAATTGCTTAATGGGAAAAGCTATACTCCTCGTGAGGTTGCTCGTTCGAGCTTTCCAAATGAGAAGTTTAATGGTTTTTGCAAAAAAGAAAACATACAGACTACTTGGAAAGACCGTATTGTTAACTATTTTGCTATGCCTATCCTTGGTTACACGGAAAGAGATGCCGAAGGCAACCCCGTTGAGTTTAATGAAGAAGGTCAAATCTTATTCGTAAGAGTTGAGTCGTTTATTAAGTCAGACGAACATGAAATTCGTATTGTGACTATGGAGGCTAATCATGGAACAATGCACGGAAGAAAACCAGTTGTCCTCAAGCAAGTTCCAGCTCAGACCTCATCAAATTGAGGCAATAAAAGCTGTAAATGATTTCTTCTTTGAGCGTGATTTAGATCAGCCGAAAGGGATTGTTTGTCTTCCTACTGGTGGTGGTAAAACTGTTACCGCCATTAGTTTTATAGCTAATGCTATGAAATCAGGCAAGATAAACAGTTGCCTTTGGGTAGTACACAGAGAAGAACTGTGTAATCAAGCTGTAGATACTTTTAGTAAGTTTGGTATTGCTGCAAGCAAATGGACTGCTAAGGAAAAGAGTACCTCTGATGTTACCGTGTGCATGTTGCAGTCTACTAGGAACATTACTAGGAGCAGGAAGTCTTTTGACCTCGTGGTTGTTGACGAAGCACACCATTTCTCTGCGGAAGAAGAGGATTATGAAAATACGTATGTTAAACTCCTCAAAAAAGTAGAACATAAGTATCTTCTTGGGTTAACTGCTACGCCGACTAGGCTTGATAACAAAGCTCTTAATTTTGATAAGGTAGTCTACTCTACTACATTTTATGACATGGTTCAGCAAGGATACCTTGCTAAGCCTAATTATCATGAGATTAGAACAGAGCGTTATTTTCAGTTGTCTGGCGGATCCAAGAATGACTTTACTCAAAAGTCTTTGGGTTGCCTTGATGATGATGAACGTAACGAGAAGATTGCTGAAGAATGGGTAAGAAACAAAGAAAAGTTTGGTAAAACTATAGTCTTTTGTGTATCCGTTGAGCATTGCCATAATCTTATGGATAAGTTCATGCAACACGACAGTAATATATCTACCGCAGTAGTTACTGGTAAAACTGATAAGTTTAATAGAGATACTATTGTTAAAGCCTTTGATGAAGGCGATATAGATGTGTTGTTTAATTGCCAGGTATTTACTGAAGGCTTTGATTCGCCCACTATTGAGACTGTTATTGTTGCTAGACCGACTATGTCTGAGTCTCTGTTTATGCAGATGATTGGACGCGGATCTAGAATTACTGATACTAAAAAAGAATACAATCTTGTTGTTGTTGTTGACGATGTGCAAAGATTTGCAAGCGTTGTTAAGCAATGGAAGCCGCTGCTTGTAGGTAAAACAAAAGAAGACCTAGAGCAGGAGCAGGCTGACAAAGAACTTAAAGACGCATTTGATAAGCTTTCTAGCACGCTTCAAGATAACGATATTGAAATAAAACTTGGCGATATTTCGCCTATTGATGTAGAAGCTGTGTTGACAGTTAACGGTAGATATAAACAAAATCAATCGTTTATTATTGACCGCGATAGAAATGATTGTCTTAGAACGCTGTTTTACATGAAGAGTATGGCTAAGAATAACCATACCCTTATGACAAATAGAGAAAGATATATTGATTCTTATACTTTGTGTGTACCTCAAGGAGAGTTTAATCACAAAGAATGGGAAACTATTGCTTATGCTTGGTATGACAAACACATAAACAATAATAATTCAATATATGTAGAAAGCGAGAGCTACGATGTATGGGACAGGATACCCCTAATCGAGTTCTCTAAACAAGAAAAGAGCGAGATTGCTAAAAGAATTCAAAGATCACTTGAAATAGCTAAAAATAAAAACGAAAAATTCAATAAACAATACGATAAAAAGTTGATTTATATTTTGATTTCTGAATTGAAAGCAGAAAATAAAAGTAAATATAAGGCAACTGCTCCCGTATATGGTGCGATTGAATCTGTAGTTTGTAAAGATAGAAATATTATTGTTCAGACTTCTCTACCTAGAGGAGACAGGTATTACATGGGTTGCATTTCTAATGCAAACAAAACAATGAGTAGTATGCTTTCAGAGTATATCTCTGATCCTTGCTGCAAAGTTAAATTTAAAATGAAAGGTTACTATTAGTGCAAGAAAAAGAAGAAGAGAATAGCATTAACGAAGTGGCTAATGCCATTGTCAGAATGAATATTAGAGTTAGCGCTGTAGAAGCATGTGTTAGCAAATTGATTAAAGAAGATCATTTACAACAAGTATATGACTTTAATAAGTTTAAAGACATTTTTGAGGTCTTGTATTCAGAAGAAGATCTAATTTCACAACTAATGTTCTTCTATAACGTAAAAACAGTTGAGCCTGATTACAGCAAGCATGCTGATAATATCTTGACTAAAATTAATGAAATGCCAGGCTATAGAAATATTGATATTAAAGGGCTTTGGCAAAAAGAATTTGAACAGATAATCGAACAGCACAATGACAGTGTGCCGGAAGGAGACCATCGTGATTGGTAAGGTATGTTACGCAATTGGTTATACCAGTGAGGTTATGAAGATTGGCGCTAAGAGCGCTATTAATATGATTCCTGTTCCAGAGGTCATAAACAAACAAAAACAACATATGGCAAATGGCAGCCAGGCTGCGCAAGTAGCCTATGTTACTAGTCAGATTAGTGCATGTGTTGAGCAGAACCCTGAGGGATCTGTTGAGGATATCGCAAATTCTGTTACTGATCTTAGAGAACAGCTTGCCTATCTTGGGTTTTCTGAAGAAGTGTTTGAACAGGCTAAGACTAGAGTAATTGAAAGAATTACCAAGCAAGGCTCTGCTTTAGAGTTTATGCAAGATCTTATGTCTGTTGCCAATCAGGCAAACTAACAAACAAAAAATAATAATTGAAGTGCACAAACGGTTCGTGCACATTGTAATGCCGCCCTATGGATGGGGCAAAGAAAGGAAGTGCGATATGCGGTTCAACAGTAAGAAGTTGACTGTCGCAAGTGAGTCTATCAGCAGCTCGGTCAATTCCAGCTCTGATAAAGAGTTTCAGTTTCCTCTGGTGTTGATCCCTGAGTCTTTGAACTCGGAGAAAGATGCTCTGGATACTGCTATTGAGGGTACTAATTTGAGCAAGGCTGCAAAGGAAGAGATTTCTGAGCTTGCCATGAATCTTTACGAAGCTGCTTGCAGCGAAGCAAGGTTCTGCTTGAATTGGAGAATTGTTGACGAAAGAACTGGTGAAGTTCTTGAGAGCCTCTTTGAAGAGAATGGTCGTGCAACTACTCGTAAGGAAGTTTGGTTGAATTCTTTCGAGAATGGTGAGAGAATCTCTTTGGGCAAAGTGGAAATTGCTAAGAAGAGCTTCAAAGCCCATATCGAGAAGGCATACCAGGCTTACCGTGAGGAGATTGGCGAGTCTGCTCCTTCACAGGATGTCGAGAATATCGATAGTGCTGACGAACTTATTGGTTAATAGTTAGACACACCTCACTTGTCGGGTTGCTTGTCCCAATGCAGGCAGCCCGACATATTTTTGGAGGGTACATGGAACTTGTTAAAAGATATTATTTGCATATAGTTTTTGCTTTGTTTCTTGCTGCACTGTTTTTGTGGAGCACTTTCATGATTTCGACTGGTATCCTTCTTGGTTGTTTTACTCTTGGTGGTTTCATTGTCTTGTACAAAAGACTTGGAATACTAAAGAGATTAGCTTTGAAGTTTCCAGCATTATTTGACATTGGTGCTGCTTTGTTGACCTATCTTTTGTTTGGTCAAACAATCATTGGTTTGATTGCTGCAGCAGTTGTAGGCCTTGGTACTTCCCTGCTTATTGATTTGCAAATCTCATCTGAGATGCGTGAAAAGCAAGAAAGAAACCAAAAGTTAGCTGAAGCTCTTCAAGGAGCATAAGGAGAATATAATGAAAAGGTTTTTAAAGGAATGCTTTAGAGGAACTGCTCTTTACGCTAAATGGCTTTCTAAGCAAACTGTAGGATTTTTAAATGCAATATTTTTCCTTACAGTTGCTGGAAAGATGGGCACTTTTCTTGGTACAATTTTGTTATTGACAGTTTGTTTTCTGGGAAGTTATTGGATGGTTCAAGATGACTATGCAGAGCTTTCTATTTTAAACGCTATTTCTTCTTCAGAAGCTTTGATTATCGACAAGAATACTGGAGAAGTACTGGCTAACTAATACCTAGTTTAGGGGGAAGAGTGTCTCAAGACTACGAAGATTTTGTTGAAGACAATGATGAAGTTAAAGAAGAGGATGTCTTTTCTAAGCATACTCTAGTCTACATGGCTAAGCCTGTAAATCGTCAAGCTACTCAAGACGATATTCTTGAAAAGAATCTTAATGATTACTTTGAAAAGAACGGTCTTGAAGACGACGATCTTTTCGAGTCTGTTTTTGATGAGTGCCGTAGCGTTTGCGCTAATTGTGCATACTACGACGCAGATTTGAATTTAGACAAAATGAAAGAGCCATGGAACCAGTACAAGCACAATGTCAGAGGTAGTAACTATGGCAGGTGCACTGCTTTGCCTCCTACTGTGGTTTCTGTTAAGAAAGAGGGTAAAGATACCCTCAAAACAATCAATCCTATTACGTATCCCGCGACTTTTTGTTCTATGTTTATCCATAGGGCAAATGACAAGAGGAACCTTAGGTTTTAAATAGAACAATACAGCAAAGGAGAAGAGCAGGAGTAGCGAGAAATCGCTGCTCCTGTTTTTTGTTATGGATAATAAAGTACTAATCTACACAGCTAATTGGCATTTTGATTCGATTAATCTTGAAAAGGATTACCCTGTTCAGGATTTGTCTGACCAACGCAAAAGGTTGGAACAGAAAGACAATTGGCAGCATTTGTCAATGGCTTTGAAAAAAGTCAATGGCAAGAAAGTTTTGCACGTAAAGATTGACGAAAAGCTGCGCCACCGTCATTTCATTAAGTTGTTTCAGAAACTTGATGAGAATAGAAGCAAGCTTGGATCTAATTTTATTTTGTACAGACCAAAAGGAATTGATCCTAAATACATTGAGCTTTTGGCAGAAGTTTCTTCGGAGGACATGACAATAGAAATAAGGTAAAGGTATGGCTAAGTTTAGTAATGATTTTTACATTTCGTTGAATTATTTCAACGGTAAATTTCAAGCCCAGATAGGCAGAGATTACGGTAGATATTCTCATTGTAATAGCAAAGAAATGCTAAAGATCTTTGAGGATATTTATCAATTTATGTACAGTGATCGTCTCGTTGATACAATCGCTGGTATAAAGGTTGAGAAGAAAAAGTACAAAGACTCTGAAGGCCGCCTTTCCCAAAGATTTAATATGGATTTTGGAGTTTATCTTCTTAGAATTAGCAAGTCTGCTAACCCTGCTAAGAAACAGGTTAATGTTAGTGGATATTTGCCATTTTATGAGGATAACGAATATGACGACTAGAAGGGGAAAACAATGAGATACTTGGAAATATTTGTAAATGCAGATAGACAAGTAAAGACTACTGACATTTCTAAAATTGTTCCTTTTGATCTGATTGATTCAATTGAAGACACTGTTCTTGATCTAGACATTCAGAAAAATGGCGGAGCATTTGAACTTGATATTCCAGTTGAAGATTCTTATGGAAGAATTATCAACAGGGTATTTTTGCCACCTATTAAAGCCATGATTGAAGAAAATTGCTGGATACTGGATGATATTCAGATGCGATTTAATACAGTCATAAAGGTGCACAGAGACTACAGAGAAGAGCTTTGTAAGAAAAGCAGGCTTCAGAACTGTGTTAGATCTTACATTGACAGAGGTCTTGCTGACGGCTTGTGGGGTAAAGAAGGTGCGTTTATGAAGATTTGCATGTCTCATAGATGTCCTGATTCCTTTAGAGCTGTAGCACTCCCTAATGCTGATTATGCAATAAACGAAATCGGCATTCCTAAAGCTGTAATGCTTGTTTCAGAGAGAAAACACGGAGATTTTGCTCTTATTACTAGATTTCCTGCTATTTGGTCAGGATCTATAGAAGCTATGCGCTGTAGAGCTTCGAGTAATGATTGCATTGAGATACATCCTCTGCTTCATAAGCAGTTTAATCTTGACCATGATGGCGACACTCTTAGTGGCTATTGGGTTCCAGATGAACCAGATTGCATTCAAGAAGCAGAAGAGAAAGAGCTTGAGTTCTTTAAACAACAAATAGGATCTTGGCCAAAAGAGCTTTGCATGAATGGCCAGGAAAAATGTGAGTATGACACTGAGGATCTGGACAAACTTAAAGCTGAGGCCAAACAGAGGCTTGTACCTGATGGTTTGAGCATTGATCCAGTATCTTTATTGAATCAAGAACATGACCTTGATGAGCTTACTGGTAAAGAATACAGGGAAGATATTAGTGCTATCTGTAAAGGAATTGGCTTTGAGAATTTCTATGAAAGAAGCATTGATATTAATATCAAGAATCTTACCATGAAAATGTTCTTAGGCCCTGTTGGGTCTGTTTCTAACGAGGTAAAACTTGTTGGTGTCAGAGGACCTAAACATGTTAGAGAGTCTGCAATGTATATTTCTGAGGCATTGCAGCAATCATTGATGGATTCTAAGCATGAAGTTGGCTCTGCTAACAATATGCGATTCATGAAGGTTAAAGACGCAATTAGAGGCGTCGGGCCAAGCAAGACTAATGTCTCTAAAGTACTTGAGTGTATAGCTGAGAATGGTCTTGATGCTTACGAATGTGCTCCATTTGTAATTTACATGTATGTATTTAAGCCTCTTGAGGCTGCTTTGGTTCAAGTATGTAAAACGTCTGATGTATCTGATGAAACACGTAAAAATGTAGCTCAATACTATATGACATTGCTTAATCAAAGAATTGACCATAAAGAATACAGTAAAATGTTTAAAGCATTTACTAGAAAAGTGAGTGAAGAAACTAATTGCAGTAGAACCGTGTTTAAAGAGATATTTAAGAAAAAGATGAAGTCTCTTACTGAATACGTAAATTGTTACTTTCCAGTATATCGTTTGACTAATAAGTCTTCTGCTTTCAATGATGGGCAGAACATTAATGAGTTATTTACTAGAGTTATTGTAAATAATGAAAATGATATATATGGTTCTTGTGCTAACGAGTTTAGCAAGTTTGGAGATTAGATATGAGTAGTTCTAATAGGTGGCTGAAGTGGTTGAACACTTTATGTGCTAGAGGATTCAGAATATCTGCTGCAGAAGATAAAGAATCTTTGTCAGAAATTGATGTTAATGAATCAAAAGTAGTTCAAAACGATGTTAATAACTATGTTTTGAATATTTCTGGTCCAACTGCCGTTGGTTTCAGAAGATGTGTTCTTAAGCTTTCTTTGCCTAAGTTCGATAAAAATGGTGTATTTGAGATAAATGGTGTAACTAGAAGTATTGTGCAATCAATTAGGCATGATTACTCAAACATACTTTCTGCAGAGAAAGAGTATGTTGTTGATAATTGGGTCAAAGTACTTAAGTTTAATCTTAGTGGAATAATCTCTAATGCATTAGAAAACTTTTGCAATAATGGCGTTATTCCGCCAGAAAATGTTTTACAAGATAAAGTAGATAACTTTCTTAAAACAGATTACATGTGTCAGTTAATTAAGAATACAGATGTAGCTAAAGAAAGTGTTCCTGAAACTATTTACTTTAAAGACATTGTTCCAGATGGGCTTGATGTAGATGCCAGACAGTTTCCAGATAAACTGAGAGGTCTTGTTGATTATGCCTCTACTGGTGCAGGCGATAACATTAATAAGTCATACAGACTTGTTAAAGGGACTGTTATTGACTCTAAGGGAAGACTTCAAAAGAACAAAGAAGGCAATGACTATTGTAGTACTATACAAAATAATGTAGTTGGTATTGAGTACAATCCTAATCGCGTACATTTGCTTAGGGCTCAATATGAACAAGTATTGCCTGTAGAAAATAATGAGATTCCTTACATTAGAGCAGAACATAACATGCTTGAAGGCATGCACTTTAATACAGCTGTAATGAATCTAGGTTATAAAACCTATGAGGATGCAATTGTATTTAGTGAATCTGCCGCTGCTAGGTTTAAGGCAATAAGAACTCATTATGTCAGGCTAAATACTTCTAATAAAGTTGACCTTAGAGTATCTGTAGGAAACACTGTTTCTGCTAATACTCCTGTACTTGAAGAAGTAGATTCTGATAATAAAATTAGATACAAATATTGTGAGAATCTTACAGTAAATGGCATTGTTGCAGATGTGAATGTGTATCAGTCTAGGTCTTATGGTAGAGATACTAAGAAGACTGTAGTTGAAATACATGAATCTGTAGCGCTTATGCCTGGAGATAAGATTACTACACGCGGCGGCATTAAAGGCGTTGCTGTAGTATGTCCTGATAATAAGATGCCACATGTTATGTCTAATGGTGAACTTGTTCCCATAGATGTTTGCATATCTATTAAGTCTGTTTATAACAGACGTTCTGTTGTTACCTTATGGGAAATGGCAGCTAATCGATATGTCATTGATAATAAAATTGATGATTTGATTTCTAAGCCATTTAATGAACCAGTTACATATGAATATCTCATGGATAACGGCTATGGTCAAATGACACAGCTGTACATGAAAGGCAAGGAATTGCCTAACAAAACATATGTAAATCCATTATTCTTTCTTCGTAATGAGAAGATAGCTTCTGATCAGTTGTCTTACAACGGAAGTAAGCAAATGGTGACCTTGAATGGTACACCTGTCAATAATTCTAGACTTTCTGGACAAAAGTTTAGTTTGGCTAACAAAGAAAATATTGAATTTAAGGGATTTCATAACATTAGCTCTGCACTTAGTGCGAAGGCAAAAGGCAGAATGCATGTAATGAATATAATTAATGCCTTAAAAAACAATAATACTTAATTAATCCATTCTTCGTTTTTGGTCAGCAAATAATTGTTAGTGGCCCTCGCAAGAGGATAAACAATTTTGCTGGCCATTTTTAATTTTGTCCCCGAAATGTACTGCTTGTAGCAGTACGTTCATTCCCCGACCGACTAACATAAGATTCCCCTTGTTAGTTGGTCTTTTTTTAAGCTGGTCAGTAGTTGGAACTATTGCTTTCCTATGGAAGGTTTTTGGTTGTTCATGCCACTACTGACTGGCTTTTAATTTTAAAGTTTGCACACAATTACCAATGGTTTTTAACACTTAGTTAATGAGGCTAACGCCTCTATATTGTCTTCGTGCCCCCCTGAGCCTTGGTACTTTTTACTGGCGTAAACAGAATTGTGTTGCGGCTGTGGTCAGCTCGTTGCTGGCCACAATTTTAATTTAAGCTAGGCTGACACAACATAGATCGAGCGTGGACTACAGGTCCAGGATTGGTACATGTTTCCTTGTGAAGGAATACTCACTATCAATGTGCCCATGTACATTGGTACTCTTTTACAAACTGTCAGTCTAGCGTTCTTTTAACCTTTACCTTGCAGCAGTGCTTCTCCTCCGATATGTAGTGCTGCTGCATTTTTTTTAGCGTACCTTCGCGGTGTCTACAACCTCTCTCTGTAGGCACTGCGGTTTTTTTACTTAGGGAATAAAGTGGGAAATAGAAAAGAATATTATTCTTTACAGCATGGTATAGTTACTTACGATCCAGATCTTTTAGACATAGAAGATATAAAGGAGATGGATAATTTTGCTACTGACTGCAGAGAAGGTTATGAGCCTACAAGAAGCGACGATATAGGAAGATTGCAAAGAGTCATAAATCATGCAGAACGTGTTCGGTTAGTCTATGATCCTAATGATTTGTATATGAATGTAGGAATAGATCCTGTAGAAAAACCGCTTAGATATCTTAATACTATGGCCAGGCGTGCTAATTGGAAGATTACTCTTTCAAGCAGAGACCGTCTTAACAAAAACAAATTTAAAGTTACATATAAACCCCCTGTAGAATCTATTGAGTCTATTATTATTTATTATAATAAGAAAGATGCAGATAACTATAAGTATTTTGAAAACTATATAATTGAATTTTTAAGAGCAAACAAATCTATTATGGACTCTGCTGTAGAAGTATAGTAGAGTATCTTTAATAGATAACCTAGGGTGCGGGATTTTTTTTAACTGATAACTCAGGGTGCGGGAGGCAAAATGGCATATAAGACAAAGAAAACTAAGCTAGCTGTTGTTTCTGGTGGATTTGACCCTATTCATGAGGGCCATATATCTATGATTATTTCAGCACAAAATAGTTGTCCAGACATATTTGACAATGTTGTTGTTGGCTTAAACTCAGATGAGTGGTTAATAAACAAAAAAGGATATTATTTTATGAATTGGCAAGAACGTCATTCAGTAGTTAGTAACATAAAAAACGTAAGACGCGTTATCAAATTTGATGACTCTGATGGAACTGCCATTGATTTACTTAATAAAGTAAAAGACATATATCCTAACCATGAAATTGTTTTTTTAAACGGTGGAGACCGAACAAAAGAGAATATTCCGGAAATGTCCGTAGAGGATGTCACTTTTGAGTTTGGTATTGGTGGAGAAGGTAAAGCCAATTCAAGCAGTAGTATTATAGATAGATTTGTAAAAACTTTGCAAATTGATTAGCCAGAATGGCGGAACTGGCAGACGCGAGAGACTTAAAATCTCTTTCCTGTATGGGAGTCCGGGTTCGATTCCCGGTTCTGGCATTTCACTTTCGCTTGACAGTTACATAAAACAATCATAATATTTCAATATTCCGTTAGGAGGAATAATGAGATCATTTTTACTTGTAGCACTTTTATGTGCTGGTTGTTCTGCTAGCGCAGATCTTAAGGTTCCAGTGAAATTCAATCCTATGGTTGGTTCAGGAACTGTTGGATCTTTTGCTAGCACTAATGGTTTTGACTCTGAAGCCGCTTACAAAGTAAGTGTTTCTAAGTACGTAGGAGTTGGTGAGGAAGGATACCTAGATGTATCTGATGGTGATGAATCTATTCCCCTTGGGTATTATTACTCGTTCGGAGATTTAGATGGTACGTTGGCTGGTTCTTCTGGTGTTACGTACCGTGTTAAAGACCAGCTTGGTCTTTTTGCTGGATTTTCGAAATGGGAATCAGAATCATGGGGGCTTGAATACGGAGCGCATTACTTGATGGAAGATTTTCTGATAGAAATCAGAAAAGACGAGTCAATTGATGATGTCTTCTACGGGTTGGGAAAATCCATCAGATTTTCATCTGAGTAATATTTTAACTTCTCCAATCTGTTCCCCTGTCGGTTATCTTTTAATCGATGGGGGAGCTTTTTTTGAAAGGTAATCATGGGAGATTTTGTACATTTACATGTCCATAGTAACTACAGTATATTGGACGCAATATCTTCTATTGATTCATTAGTGACAGAAGCTGCTCAGCAGAAGTATAGTGCGTTGGCACTTACTGATCATGGAAACATGCATGGCAGTTTTGAGTTTTATAAAACGGCTAAGAAAGCCGGCGTAAAACCAATTGTAGGCGTGGAGGTTTACTGTGCGCGTGACACAGTAAAAGAGCCTAGAACTAGAGATAATCCTACAGACCATATGGTAATACTTGCCAGAAATGAAACTGGTTACAAGAACTTACTTAAGCTGGTCACCAGGGCGAGCCTGGAGGGTTTTAACTACGTTCCTCGAGTGGATCCCGATATGATCAGGGAGCACAGAGAGGGACTTATAGGCACGTCTGCATGCCTTAGCGGAGGCATTAACTCTTATGCTATCGGGGAGAAGTTTTACAATAGGTCTACGAAGACCTATGAGTATACTGACCCCAGCTATGACAAAGCACTGGCATATGCAGATAGACTTAAGAACACATTTGAAGAAGGGTGTTTTTATTTAGAGATCCAGGATCATAGTACCGATAACGACATGGGTCTTAACCAGTGCCGAATGGAAAGCCAGAAGTGGATGGTGGATAAGCAGAAAATAGTTACTGAAACTGCTATAAGAATATCCAAAGAACTGAACATACCTTTAACTGTTAGTAACGACGTACACCACACTAAGCAATGCGATTGGAACGCAAAAGATACATTGTTCGCTGTGCGAACTATATCTAAAAAATATGACCCAGAGCGTAAGCTCACTACTGACTCCGATCAGTTCTACCTTAAATCAAAGGCTGAAATGATTGATCGCTTCCGCGATTTTCCTGAAGCCATAAACAATACTGTCCTCATTGCTGAACAATGTAATTTAGATATCACTGTTGGTGAGAATCATATACCCGTGTTTGACACTGAAGGACAGGATGTAACAAAGTACTGGCGTAATAAGATACGCGAGGGCTTTGAAACTAAATACAGACCTGGAACTGAATACAGAACCGAGGCCGTGCAAAGAGTTAAGTATGAGATAGAAGTCATAGAAAGTATGGGATTTGTATCCTACTTCCTCATGGTCGCAGACTTTATATCTCATGCTCGAGGTATTGATATACCTGTTGGCCCTGGACGTGGATCCGCAGCTGGATCTATCGTGTCCTACTGCCTAGGTATTACAGAGATATGTCCTTTGGAACACAAACTTATCTTTGAGAGATTTCTTAACTCAGAGCGAATATCGCTCCCTGATATTGACATAGACTTCTGCAAGAAAAGAGTCGGCGAAGTATACGGCTATGCACAGCAGAAGTATGGAGAAAAGAATGTCGCCAGGATTGCCACGTTCTCTAGCATGTGGGCTAGGTCATTAATTAGAGACGTAGGCAAAGCCTACGATATACCAAAAGAAGAGATAGACTCTGTTGCTTCTAGTATCCCTGAGGGAGCCGGCGAGTTCAGAGCGAAAATAGAAGAACAGGCAGAAGACAATGAGCTTATAAAAGCTTATGCATCTTCTAGCGAAGTCTGGAAAACAATGATTGACGACGCTAAAGCCCTTGAAGGCGCCAAGAAAGCTGTAAGCAAACATGCAGCTGGCTTTGTCATCGGTGACGATGACTTAACTAAATATATACCATTGATGCGTCCGGTGAAAAACAAACCGGGCAAGAAGAAAAACCAGGTAGAGCAAGAAGTATCAATAGATACTACAGATACAATGATGTTTACTCAGTATCCGATGGACGACCTGGAAGAGCTTGGACTGATCAAGATGGACTTCCTTGCTCTTGAAACTCTTACAATCATACAAGATTGTATAAAGCTTATACAAAAATACGAAAACATTGATGTAACAACGAATGTTACCTACAATAACCTACTATCACCTACCGCTTACTCCCTTATGTCTTTGGGTAACACATTAGGTGTTTTTCAATGTGAAAGTCCTGGACTCAGGCATTTGCTAATGCAGATAAGACCTGAGCAATTCAGTGACGTAGTTGCTGCTATTGCTTTGTATCGTCCTGGCCCCATGGATGCCATAGACGAAGCAACAGGCATGACTATGATGGATAAGTATGTGCAGAACAGAACGTTCAAGAGACAAGACGAGTCCTTTACTTGGGAAGTTCTACACCCAGAGATGGACGACATACTAAAAGAAACATATGGAATCATAATCTACCAAGAGCAAATCATGGATATCTGTAGAAAAGTATGTGGCTATACATACAATGAAGCAGACAAGTTTAGAAAAGCAGTTGGTAAGAAGATTCCCGAGCTAGTTGCCAAAGAAAAGAAAGCCTTCATGAAAGGCGCCTTAGGTCAAGGAAGTATGGTTCAGAGCGACGCTGACAAGTTGTTTGGTCAGCTAGAGACCTTTGCACGCTACGGCTTTAACAAGTCACATGCGGCTGCCTACGCAGTGCTTACATACAGAACTGCATGGCTCAAGCAAGAATACCCAATTTACTATATGTCTGCATTGCTTAATGCTTCTAGTAATAAGTCTGATGGAATAGATAAACGTAAATACGTAAATGATTGCCTACTGAACAATATGAAGGTGTATGCTCCTGACATTAATAAGTCAGAGCTGACTGTCGTACCAGAAAACGGTGGAATAAGATGCAATCTTTCAATGATCAGAGGAGTAGATGGTGTATCCGAAAAGATAATTGCAGAAAGAAAAGAAAACGGCGAACATACGTCGTTCGTAGACTGCATAACCAGACTGTCCAAAGTCGGAGTAAATAAAACCTCACTAGAGGCACTAATTAACTCGGGCTCCATGGACTCTATCGGTAATAGAGATCAGATGGCCCACTATGGTTGGGACTTATTGCAATCAGTAAGAAAGAAACAGAAAAGGGAAGAGGGGTTTGCGTCCATACTGGACGACGACGAGCTTGACATACCTGACATGTCTAGCGCACCTACGCTAGATAAGAAGGTCAAGGACTCTATGTCTGTTAAGTATTTGGAATTGTATTCCCTAGAAGACAAATGAACCAAATAAGATCATTTAGAAACCGTGTAATATCCATGCCAGTGAAGCATTCCTGGATCGTGGACGTGGAAAACTATTGCAACTGGCTCAATGAATTTGACAAAGACGCAAACAAGACTTGGGCTCGTTATAGACGGATGTCTCTTATTGCTTTTGCCGATTACTACGGCAGATCAATTCCAGAAATAAGAAACTACTTTACAAAACAACACTTGGAATACAGAAGATTTCCAACTAAATACGACTTCGAATACAAAGGTGTAAAAATAAAACTCATATGCACAAATGTAAATGAGCGTTGGAATATAGGTCCTGTATTGCATGGTCGCATGACAGAGAAAGCGTACTCAAAGGGCAATGATTACTACGTGCTTTGCGCGTATGACATTAACAGAGTAAGCTTTGTTGGTTGGCTACCACACGATATGGCCGGCGCTACAAAAGACCGAGGATACTACGTAATTAAAGAAGAAAACTGTTTACCAATGGAAAAGCTAACACTGTTGGCTTCTAAAGATAATGCAAGGTGGTACTTTTGAAAGATATAACTTTTGCAGGACCAGTCAATAACCTTGGTTATGGTGTGCACTTCACAAACATAGCCGAAAGGGCTATTAGAATGCCTGGCGGCGAAAAGCTAGCGGTGTTTCCAACAAACAAATCAAAGAATGGTTCTCCTGAATTAGAAAAAAGAATGCAGGAATCGTATGACTTTAACCAAAAAGGCAAAGTCATATACTTGTATCACCTTAGCGGATTACACCAGATGTGTGGTGGCTACAAGGTCGGCTACTCTGTATTTGAATTAGATAACTTTAAGCCCATGGAGATAAACAATATCCAGCAATCTGATGAGATCTGGGTTGTCTCTGAGTGGGCTAAAATGATCATAGACAGAAGAGTGCCAGGTAAAACGATTAGAGTTATACCTGAAGGTGTTGATACACATATATTTAATAATCAAGGAGACTTCATAAACTATGGTAATCCAGATGCAATAAACATAGTTAATGTAGGCAAGTTTGAAAAGCGCAAAGGACACCTGGTATTTCTCGAAGCGCTTAACCATGTAAAAAGAAAATTAGATATAAATGTGATTGCAAAATGGAATAATCACTTTATGCCTAACTTTCCTGAAACAATGAGAAATATATTAAATAGATATAACTTCAACTATTGTGGTGACATAGAAAAAGAAGATAACTACAAGGCCATGCTGTTTAAGTCTGGGGCTAATCCCAGGATAACTCTTGAGCTAGTTACTTCAGATCATCCAAGTACTGAGTTCATGAAGAATATATATAGATCTGGAGATATAGGAGTTTATCCCTACTTCGCAGAAGGTTGGAATTTGCCATTAATAGAATCTATGGCATGCGGACTTCCGTGTATAGCTTCTACTTGTACAGGTCCAACAGAATACTTAAACAAAGACAATCATATTTCATTAACAAAATTTGTAAAAGAGATTGCGTATGACGCTATGTTCTTTGACGGTAAATCAGGCAATTGGAACGCTGTAACTGTCAAAGAGTTAGTAGAAAAAATGAATGTTGCTATGGAAAACTTAGATGCACTCAAAAGTGTATCTGAAGCAGGAATCAAAACGGCTAATGAGTTTTCTTGGGACAACTCTGCAGCAAAAATGATGGAGATCATAAACAATGAAAAGCCCTTCAACGAATGACATTGATCAACAGCTAGAGACTTGGAAAAGCTGTGAAAAATGTCAGTTACATGTATTTAGAACACAGGTAGTTCTTGGCTCTGGCAATTCTACTGATCCAAAGATCATGATTATTGGTCAGTCCCCTGGTGAAACAGAAGACAAAGAAGGAAAGCCATTTGTTGGAAAAGTTAGCTGGCACCTGAATCAGGCTTTAAAAGCCTCAAAAATCAACAGAGAACAAGACTGCTATGTCACAAACTCTGTTGTCTGCAGACCCTGGATGCCTTCTAGTAACAGAAATATCCCACCTAGCATGAATAGCCTCAAGCACTGCAGAGAGCGCCTTTTACTTGAATATAACAGAATAAAAAATTCTGTAGAAGCTATTGTGCTAGTAGGCAAAGAAGCGTATATTGCCTGGCATATGCACGAGCAAATGGCGGAACCGTCATTTAATCCTGCAAGAGTAAGAATGGGCGACGTGATTGGCTGGTCCACCGGATTGGACAACATAAAAACATATACGGTATATCACCCTTCATATATTGCTAGACAAGGCAAAGCCGAAATAGCAAGAAGGTGGTTAAATAATTGGGTAGAAATTTCGAGCTCGGTTTTTCCCGAGAGATTTAGTTAGGAGAGGCAAAATGCCCGATAGCGATAAGAGGGCGCGCAAGCAGCGCGTAGTTGTTAAGACTCCTTTTCAGGTGTCTGTCGTTCAGGAAGACAATTCTTTGCGTGTTGTGAGCAGTGGTCACACTGATTACAAATCTGCAGAGAATTGGGTCAAGTCCAATGCTAAGTCTGAGCTTGGTCTTGAAGGATACGTCAAGTTCTACATTTTCCATGCTAAGAAGCAGATCTCTGTCACTTTTGACGAGAACGGTGCTTACGAGGACATGGACTCTGTAGTTGTCGAAGATGCTGGCAATCCCAGCAGG
>WLWF01001512.1_pt1 | contig 18785 bp, 7 predicted proteins | sample 6718331 | NCBI WGS metagenome assembly WLWF01 (sample SAMN12718692, study PRJNA515312) | sponge metagenome | isolation source: marine sponge | host: Mycale hentscheli | place: New Zealand: South Island, Marlborough, Capsize Point | collected 2003-05-01
ATCTACATTTTCTTGCCACTCTTGTTGATATTCTTTACGGTTAACTTTATTAATACCACCAATGATATCTGTAGTTAGATTACCACCTAACCACTCTTTACCAGGCTTAGGATATGGTTTACCTTTTTGAATAGATATGAGTTGATCTGCAAAAGCTTGAAGCTTAGCGTCATCAGTTATAAACTTATTAAGTTTTTTAACGTCAGTTTTTGAAAGCCCAGGTATTGACATACCTTGCTGAGTCCATATGTAAGCGCGAAGCGCATGTTGATACGTGAATTTACCAACACCTGTTTCTGTTTCTAATGTTTTAGGTAAACCTGGAAACTGCTCTTTTAAAGCCATAAAGTCATTAGCTGCAGCTATCTTAGCTTGTATTATAGAATCTTCAGCTCTATTGTATGGATCAATAAGGTTTGTTTTTAAGAACTCATACTGAGCTTCACCTTTTTTGCCATTACCTAACAAGCTATACAATAAACCTTTAAAATCTTCAGCAGATGAAGCTAATGTTAGCCAATCAAATCTACCTTTATCTCTACCTACTGTTTTAGCTTTAGCGGCAGAAAAAGTTTTATATGATTCAATACCCGAAGAGTCTTGTATCATATCATTAACCACAGTATTAAATGTTTGCTTTTTACTAGCTCTAGCTTGCTGAACTTTAGATTTAACATCTATTTGATCTAATACTTCTTTAACTGCTTTAACATTTTTACCAGCGTCATCTGCAAAATAAAAGTCATTATAGCCTTCAGCCGCTTTGCCAGCAATCCATCTACCTTTAGCTGCGGCTGTGCCATCGCCTAAACCAGTTATATTACCTAAAGGTATATCAATACCTAGCGCTTTCATAAAAGCTTTAATAGGACCATCAGCTTCTTGTGGTCTTGCTGTTAATATAAATAAATCTTCTGTACCACGCTTGTCTGCTATTTTTTTAGCAACATCAAATAGCGGTCCTTTCTTGCCATCAACTACTTTAGAAAACTGAGCAAAATCAAAAGTAGCACCTTGAGCTTCAAGATCTGCTGCTTGCTCAGCAAACTGTGTAGCATTTATTTCTGTAGTAGCACCAGGTGTTTCTTTTAAAACTTCTTGCTTTTGTGACTCATTTAAACTATCGTAACCCTGTTTATAACTAGGTAAATTTTCAAATTCTTTTTTAAACTTTCTTCTAGCTACAATATCAAGCATGTCCGTGTCAATTTGAGACATTGGCTTTATTACTATAACTTTACTATTTGATCTAGCTAAAGTGTCGTCAAAATCAAACACCCTAATTTTTTTAACTGGTTTGTCTAACTTTCTACCTTCTGCTAAAGCTTTGTCAAGAGTATTAAGCTCATTTACTACTTTAACAGTATTAGCATCTTGGTCACCTTCTATTTTTAAATTATTAGGAGCTAAGTTGTTTATTTTCTTAGACTGCCTAGACTTAGAAACTTCTGTTTCTAATTGAAGATCTAATAGTTTTCTAGCCTTAGCTCTTGTCACAGCATCGCTACCAGTTAATATACCAGCTTCTGTTAATATTATTTTATTTATTAATTCGCCTTGTAGTTTAACTACATTTATATTTTGCCTTAAATTTGGAGCAACTTCTACATTAAAATCTACAGCAACATTTTTACCAAATACTTCTAAGTTATTAGGGTTTAAGCTAGACGGACTCCAATTACCGTTAGAATCAACAGTGCCATAACCACTAAAATATCTAAGCATAGAGCTAGGCACGGCATCCCAATCTGCATCTTTACCTGATTTTATAGCTTTGTTTAAAGCTTCTATTAAAATAGGGTGAGAAGTTCCATCGCTTTTTTTCCACACGTTTCCATCTAAATCAACTAAATTACCCGCAACTATATCATTTTCTTTTTTTAAAGCTACTTGAATATAACTTGTTTTAATCCACTGTTTATATCTTTTTAAAGAATTTTTAGCAGCTGCAATTTTTTCCTCTAGCTCTGGCAATTTCTGCTTTGCTCCTTCAAGTTGTGCTTTATCTTTTAATTTTATTGCTTCAACTATATTTCTATATATTTGAAGTTTTGTTTTAGCGTGTTCTATTGCTTGAAAAACATGTTCATCTGTAACTTCACTTCTTCTACGTGTTTTACCGTTTTCTGTTATAACAGCTCCAGATTCAACACCGGCATTAGTAGCTTGGTTTCTATTTTGATTAGCGTTTAAAGCGTAATGATACATAAAGTCAGTTAAAACAGCAAAAGCTTCTTCTGATGTTTTAGCTACTTCAAGTTCTGCGTCTATTAATAAATCAACTCCTTTATTGTGAAGATCTAAATTACTAAGTCTTAATTTGTATTTAGCTCCGTCTTTTTGACCTAAAGCTTCTTTTACTTGAGTTATTTGATCTTCAGTAAAATCAGGTGTATTTTTTATTGCATCTTTTTTTATAGATTCTAATTCTAAAATTTCACCTTTTGCAATTAAATCTTTAGCTTCTTGTCTTAATTTAGAATCTAATATTTTGTTAGAGTCTGTTATCATGTCAAGCCCTACGCCTCTTTTAGCTAAACTAGAAACCTTATTTCCAAGCGAAAAATTAACTGATTTTTTAAGAACTTCTATAGGAAAAATAGATCCAAAAACATCTACTAGTATTTTTCTTCTTAAAGACTTATCATTTCTTACTTTTTCTAAAGCTTCTTGATTAGCTATTTGCTTTATCTCTTTAAGCCCAGATGTTTTAGGCTGTTTTTTAATACTAAACCTAGCACCTGTTCTTGTTCTAGCTACAGGATCTGGTACAGCTTGCTCAAATATTAAGTTTCTAAGAGATAAGTTAGCTAAGCCTTTTAATGCTTGAGCGTCAGCTGATCTGTATATTGCGTCTTTACCTTTTTTTACTTTAGCTTCAAGATTTAATGCATCAATTATATTTTTATAATCTCTTAAACCTTTTCTAGTATCTCTTACGTATTTGTCTTTAGAATTTTTAGTAAATAAAGCTTCTAATATTTTACCAGGTATTGATGTTGATTTACCTTCTATGTTTGCAGATTCAGCTAGCATGGCAAAATCAGCGTCTGCATTTGCGTTTAACAGTTGTTGTAAAGCCGTAACAGCGCCTGACTCAACATCGCCTTTCATGATGTTTTGAGTTTTGCTAGAAAATCTATTAGCTTTTAATCCAGTAGCTTTTTCCATTAAAGCAGCAACCGCAGGTCCTATGTCTTTGATGTCTTTAAACTCTTTTATTTCACCTTTATAGAAGTTAGCAATGTCATCTGCAATGGCCTCTTCAAACAACGCGTCTACTTCAGCCTTTGTGCTAACACCTAAATTACCTAATATTGTACTAGGATACTTCCTAGATGCTTTAGGAGTTGTTCTAGCCCTTGCTTTTGGCTTTGTAGTAGTTTTTTTACCACCAGTTGTTTTGCTTTCAATTTTTCTTTGAATGTTTTCGTCTGTAGTAGATTGAATTATACGTTCATACCTAGGATCATTTTTAAAAAACTCAAAAAGTCTAGCGTCTAAAAGCTTACCACCTGCTGTTGACGAGTTTAAATAACCCATTATACTATCATTTCTAGCAGGATCGTAACCTTTAAGCAGACCTAACATGCCTCTTGATTCGTCATATAGAAAGTTTCTTATAACATCTTCTCTAGCAATAGCATCAGCATCAAATTTTAATCTACGATCTATTTCATTAAACATAGCTGGATCATTAGCTATTTCAAAAGCAGTTTCTTGTTTAGTATTAGGATCAACAAGCTTGTCTTTAAGTGATTCTACTTTTTGATATATACGTTCTGACTTTCTAGCTGGACCTTTACCAGTAATCTCAGCTCCTTTTATAGTACCAGTTTTTGCAGCTACATCTGCACCTTTACCGCTTTTAATTGCTTTATTGTATCCTTTAACAAAGTCTAAAGCACTTCTACCAGTTCTAAAGCTAATATTTAATTTACCACCGCTAAATATACTTTTTAGTGTTCTGCCAAAATCTGCAAATTTATCAATTAAAGTAGTGTTTTCTACTATTTGATCACTAGATAAACCTTCACTAGTTAAAGTAAAAACTTCTTCATAATACTGATCTTCATTTATATCACCATCTTTAAATTGCTTATTGACTTGATCAAGTCTATTGGTAAGTAAAGCATCCATTTCTATGCCATCACTGTTTAATAAAGCCTCTAGTTTTTTACCAGCATCTATTTTTGCAGCGCTATTATTTACAAATATTTTATCTAATAAAGCATGTAAAACCTCATGTTGAGCTGTAGTAGCTACATTATCCTTTAAAGCAGAAACTTCGTTTAGTATAATTTGAGTAGTACCATCACCCATTCTAGATATAAAACCATAGTTTTGGTCTTCGGCGGGTAGTATATTTCCTTTTTCATCTCTAGCTAAGCCTACAACTTCACCGCCATTGGCTTCTATTGCTTCAACAGATGATATAAGATCTTCTGTGCCTTTAATATTTTCAAGACCTACGCCTTCAAGACCTTCAATAAAAGTCTCAGCACCTTTTATGTTTTTTGAAATTCTGTCTTGTGTAACTAAGTTGTTTAATTCTGTATCTACTTCTTTAAGCCTAGTTGATTCTTCTTTTGTTAAACTAGAGTTATCTACTTCTTTTACTTTTTGTTGTAGATTTTTTTGCTCAATCATTAAATCAACCATAGCGGGTTGATTAGCTTCTCCTATATCTAGTTTTGTTAAAGTATTTACAGCGCCTTCAGTTTGTCTAAAGTTGTTTTTTATTTCATCACCTTTTTCTACACTGATTTCACCTGCATCTACTTGCGCTTGAACAGCTTTATCTAAAGCCATTTTAGCGACTGGATTTTGAGATAATTTTATACTGTTTTCATTAGCTTTTGGATCTACATAAAGCTCCGTAACATTATTAAGATCAGCATCTTTTACAACTTTGTTAACTTGATTAGCTTGAGCATTTTGTTTTAAAACATTAAAAGCTTTACCACTTCCAGATATACCAGCACCCATTGCTCCACCTATTAAAAAAGTGTCTACGAGCTCTTTTAAATAACCATTCCAAGCATTTTCATCATCTAACAACCATGAATCAGCTAAATTATTAACGGTTAAGGTAGCGCTTTCAGATAAACCTTCTAAACCAAAATCTTTAGCAATACCCAGCGCTAGCTGTCTTACGCTTTCAACAACTTCTGTTTTAGTTCCTTTTGGAACTGCAGCAAAGGCTCTTTTTGCTATTCCTCTAGTTATTAATTCTAAGCCACCTTCACTTACGCCGTGTACAAGACTATTTATGTTTAAAGCTGCACTTAAATCTTCTCCTTCTCTTTGTTTTTCTAAACTAGAACCCGCCGCTTGACCAGCTATCATAGAGGTTATACCAACAACAGGTGTAAATGCTTGCACAAGAGACGGTAGTGATTTTAAAGCATCTGAAGACATTCTTACAGTTGCATCCCATGCTTTTCTAGCGTCTGCACCTTTTAAATCTAATTTACCGTCTTTATATCCTATAGACTCACCAAACAATTCACCTATAGTTTGATCATATTGAAGCATTGTTTCATTTATAGCATCAGATTTTTGCTTAAAATTACTAGATATATCTTGCAAATAATTAACAACATTAGAATTATCTATTGGAAGACCTTGGCTTTTTAAACCCATGCCTACCATTTTATTTAAAACTTTTTGTCTTTTTTCTACATCTAAGCTATTATAAAGCTCTAATGTTTTGTCATCTGCCATTGCAACAAATGCTATTTCATTTAAATAAGTAGGAACTCTTAAAGTTGTAGCAAAAACATCATAGAACCCAGATTTAATTCCTTTTAATGTTTCTCTTATTTGAAGAACTTTTTGTTTGTTCTGAAGCATTAAACTTTCTGTTACAGAGCTTTCAAGTAGTGTAGGATCTTGTATAATATAATCTTCATCTGTAAGCTCCATTAAAGAACTAGGTTTTTTACCTGTTCTTTTTTCAAAGTTTTTCATTGCATCTTCTGTAGATGCTTTAGGTAATTCTTTTTGTGGCACATAAAAGCCACCATCTTCTGCTCTTACAGCTAAATTCTTTTTTTCAGGATCTGTTTCAAGTAAAGTTACAGTACCAGGTTCTTCTTGAATCTTTTTTAATTGTTCCTGATATGCTTCAAATTCTTTTTTCTGATCTTCATTTAAATGACCAAAAGTGTTTGCTATTGAAAACTCGGCAACATCACTAGCTTTTATAAAATCTTCTTCATCTTTTTTTCTAGTTAAATAATCTAAACCACCTTGATCATTTACAGAAAACTTATATTCGTAATCATCATTTTCTGGTGAATAAATCTCGTTAGTCTTAGCTACGTTTTCATATTGCTTTTGATAATTTCTAGTAGCATCTAACTGCTCATCAGTCATACCTACCTGAAACTCGCCAGGTTTAATTTCTTGAGATGATAATTTTCCATCTCCAGAGTCTGAAGGATCGGATATTTCGTTTGTTTCCGCTGCTACAGTCGTATCCGTCTCCGCAACAGCAGGTGGCTTTCCCTCTTCAACTACTTTAGTTTCTTCAACTACTTCAGCTTCATTGGGTTGGTTTTGTTTTTTCCACTCTATTACTTTAGCTTTTATTTCATCTACAGACAAACCTTGATCTTGTAATGAAGCTACGTATAGTTCTAATTCGTTCATTTAATTTAAGTTAATTTGTTATCTTGTAAAAACTTTTGTGCCTTAGCTTTTTTAGCTTCTGCTAGATCAAATACAGAAGCGTCTTCTGTAACTGTAGGTAATCTATCTGTGATAAATTGTTTTATATAATTATTCATAAAATATTCTACAAATTTTCTTGAAAATAAAACTTTTTTATCTTGAGATAAAGGCAAGTCTTCTTCATAGCTCCAGCTTTTATTAGCTGCGTTGGCGTTTTGTACCATTTGATCATCTTCTTCAACGCTTGTTTGCATTGCTAAATAAACGTTCCATAAGGCTACAACCTCTTGTTCTTGAGATAGTATACCAGCAACTTCAGCGTTAACAAAAGGCATTGATTTTTTTAAAATCTTATCTGTATCAAATTTCAATATGTTTCTACCTTTACCTCCACCTATATCTATTATTTCATAATCGTAAGAACCATCTGGATTTTTCATTACAAACTCATCAGATATTACTGCAGTTGGAGATAATTCACCATTTTCTTGTATTGAACTACCTTCAAATAATCCAGTTTGAGGCATAATAGACATCATTAATTTTTGTATATTAGGAGTAGATGTTACAATGCTAGTTCCTTCTTTAGCTAGTGTTGATAATGAAATATTATTTATAATTAAAGCTTCTTCAAACATTGGTCCTGTAAACATAATCTCTAATGATCCTGTCTCTAGTATATTCATTGTTATATCATAACCATTGTCTTTAGAGAAACCTGGTTTAGTGGTAATTACAGAGTTAGCAACTGTGTATTTAAAATTATTATTAGGATCAAAATTTGGTTCTTCAGTTATAGCTAATTGAGAAGTAAGTTCACTTAAAAAATCAAGAGCATTTTCAGGTGCTTTATCTAATAGTTTTAACTGCTCGTATTCATATTTACAATCATCTTCAATACATTTATTACTATCTATATTAGACATTAAAGTAGCGTATATTTTAGCTGTAGGTCTAAAAGCTTTACCTAGTATATCAAAATTAAAATCGTAATTAGAAGCTATAAATTCTTTATTAAAACCAAGAGCATTGCTTTCGTTAAATTGTTTTAAATATAAATTTGCTTGTATATTTTTATTTTCCATATTTATTTTTTAACCAGCAGCAAAACTCATCATTGTACTTCCAAGTCCGCTAATAGCACCTGACATCTGATTAGAAGCACTTGCGCTAGCAGCATTTTTAGCACCCGTTAAAGCAGCTATTTTATTTCTTTGATAGTTTATTTTATCAGACTCTCTGTTTTCTCTCATTTGCAGTTTAATGTTTTCACCCATACCTTGCAATTGTTGTTCTCTTCCAGCTTCAGATATTTGAATACCTTGTATTCTTTGAGCATCAGCTAATTGAGCTTGCTCCATTGTCTGCTGCCCTTGAGCTCTTAATTTAGCATTAGCTGCTTCTTGAGTTTCAATACTAGCAGCAACACCTTTTTTACTTTGTAAAGCAGCTTGAGCTAATGCCGTTGCTCCACCAGCGCCTGCACCTGTAGCTCTCAATGTGTCTAATGTATTTGCTAAAGCAATATCAGACTGTTCCATTTGTATCTCAGCAGCACCAGTAGCTACACTTAAGTTTGCAAAAGGATTTGTTACTTTACTAGAAAGATCTTTAGCTAATGAAGACATGTCTTTAACTCCGCTATAGGGATTTGTAATTTGTTGCCTAGAACTTTCTAACCGATTAAGTTTTGCTGTTTCAGCTTTTATCTGTCTAGCCAATTGCCGCGCTCTTTTCTTAGCGGCTCGAGATCCAAAGATACCACCTGCTAGTTTTAAACCACCGCCAATCGCGGCTACCGCTATCATCGCCATATTAACTTGTTTTTTTGTTATATTCGTCTATTGTCATAGACACTAATTCGTTTTCTATATCTTCTATATTTTGTGTGTTACTAGGGTTTTTATGCACGTTTACAAATATAGAATCTTCTAAAGCATATATAAATCTTTTAGAACCAGGTTCTGATACCGTATAACACGGCGCTATATGCTCTATCTGCTCTCCATTGTTATTTATTAATACTCTACCTTTCATTAAAAACCAAGCATGTAAATGGTTGTGTATTGCTCCTACAACAACATCACCTTCACTCATGTCCATTTGCCTTATGTATATTTGATCTGCAAAACTATGTTTTATAGGTATTTCAGGAACTTCTACTACGCTTTTACCATCACCGTAAAAACCTTTAATATCATTATTATCTACAATAATATCTTGTATTTCTTGTACTGATTTGTTTATTTTTTTAATATCCATTGGCAAAATCATAAATTGTAGATACTGCAAATAATTCTTTATATCTACCTGTATCTGTTACAGAATCTGTAGAAAAATTTACAGTAGCAAAAAACCCTTTAACACCTGAGGTTAAACGCCCAGATATTATTTCACCTTGAGTTATTGAAGAGTTGCTTGTTAAGTTAGAACAATATTTATTTTCTTTTCTATAAAATCCAGCTCTAAATATAGGTGGAACTACAGCAGAAACTCCAGTGTTAGGTGGATTAGCTGAATCATAAGCACCTTCTACGTAACTAAGAACTCTATTTGCTATATCGTTATAAGATTCACTTGAGCTAGTGTATGTGCCTGGACCTGTCTCATCTGAAATAAAGCTACTAACTTGCCAGCCATTAGATCCTTCATAGTTAATACTTTTAAAAACTTTTTGATTACTAACTTCTGGATTTACAATAAATTTAACTAGTGAATTATCTTGAACATTATAAAAATTATTATAATTAACGTTTAAAGAATTATGCAGCCATATTTGAGTACCAGTTGTTGTGTAATGTTGATTTCTTAAACTAAAAGACTGATCAGGTTTATAACTATATCTACTTATCCAACCCTGAGCTTTTTCATCATAAGAAACAGTGTTGTAACCAGCAAATAAACCTTCAGGTTGTATAGACAATACATAGTCTTTGTTGTAAATATCATAAGCTCCTATAAGTTTTCCTTTTGTTGTAAGAGTGTCAACATTTATTATATTGTTTCTAAAAAAACTACGCATTCCAGTTGAGGATATTTCTATTAAAGAACCATCACCGCCTAGCTGCATTACTGTATTTTGAAAAGAATCTACAAAAAACTTATTATATCCGTAAACTGCAAAACTTTCAGGATGATTACCTATGCCGTAATTTCCAAGTATAGGAGTTATTTGGCCTATAACTTGTGTGAGTGAACTAACAGCTGTTCCTTGACCTTCAGCGCTATATATAGCGTCTTTATCTATCAAAGCTTTACTTACTTTGCTTTCTTGAAAAATAAGTAAATTAGTATCTTCTGCATAAAGTTTTTGTATAGATCCATTAACAGGATCTAAACTTCTTGTTATATCTTCAGCTACGCTAAATACATTAGTATTATTAACCCCGGTTCTTGAATTGTAAATACCTGAATATATTAAAGAATTAAATCTAATACTAGAATTAGGATCTTCTTCTACTAAATAAGCTCTAACACCATAATCTGTAGAAGTATTGTTATAACCACCTCTTATTCTAGCTTCTTCTATAACCCAACTAAATTCTTTCTCAGTAGGAGTAGGTCCTGCAACTGTAATAGGATAACCACCTATTCTAACAGGTATTCCAAAAGATCCATTCCATACCGTTTTTGGTCTAAATGCACTTGCCGCAGATCTATCTAGCGATCTTTTTTTAAGAACAAAGCTGTTGAAATATTTTATTTCTAATATACTAGCCATTTTTTATTATCACTTTTAAAATTGTTTTTTTACTACTAAGCAAGAGCACAATATTGTATCACTACTACCAATTCAACTTCAGTACCCACAGGTAGTGGTTGAGGTATTACACCACCACCAAATTGAGGATTATACTCTAGTGAAAAACTTCCTCCAATCTGACAAGGACTTGACGGGCTGGTTAGAGTTACTACATTAGCTAAATCTAAAGGAGCTGGTATTACTTCATCAGGAAATATTGTTTCTCCTTGCAAGGCAAATAAATCTTGAGCAACCTGTCCTGGTTGTGTTATTGTAAGATTTGTACTGAGTGTAAATGGAAAATCAGATGGAGGATTAAAACTTGTTCCTCCAATACTTTTTAACTGAATATAAGCTCTCATTTGCACAGGTCCAGTTGCTGTAAAGCTAGCGGTAAAACTAGGTGTTCCAGACCAGCTTCCTGAAATACTTTGACCAACTCCTCCATCAGGTCCTCCAAAACCAGGATCGTTACCACCTTGTCCACCATTACCGACTATAGATCCACTAGATGGAAATGAGTCTTGTGAAGTAAAGATATATTGTGAACCAAAAAGGTCTGTTGTACACTTATTTATTGGCACATCTATTTCATTAAAGCCTCCTGTAACTCCTCTTCTTAAAACAAAGCCAACAAATGTAGAAGGTATACCTACAGCGTTGTTGTCGGCATCTCTAGCAGCAATTTCTAAACAATAAGCAACGTTCTCGTTATACGTTGGATTAATACCAAACATTTCAGCTTGAAGATAATAGAAAGAATCTTCTAATCCAAAGTTTGGATCTGTAATTGGATTTGAATTATTTAACTGCAAAGTCCAGTGATTATTAGGATCATTATACGCGCTATCAACATTTGCGAGTTGAGGATCATTAATAAGATCTCTTGGAAATCCAGCGTTTTGTCCAGCAGCTTGTGGATTTGTGTTGAAAGGATCAGGAGCAAAATTGTTCCATGGATTTACCCCTATTTCAAGCCATTTCCAGTTAGGATTAGTTATATAATCTGTTGCAACATACATTTTTATTATATCAAGCTCTAAATCTATTTTCTGAAGATCAATAGTAGATGAACCATTTATGCAATTAATATAAGCAAGAATAGTATTATCAAATCCTAAAAGTGGGTTACTAAGAACTACATCAGGATCTATTTCAATTGGTTGAGGGTATTGAGTAAACGTACCTCCAAGTTGAGACGAAAACTGATTATAAACCCCTCCTACAAGATCTATTTGATTTTCAATTGTACCTGGTATTACAGGTCCTTTTTTTAATATTTGTACTTTAGGTCTTTTAGGATTTACAGGTTTTAAGGTAAGTGTATCACTAATTTCAGCAGGAACTTCATTAAAAGGAATTCCAGAGCTATCTTCGCCAGTGTTAGAGCATAAAAAGTTAAACCTAAATGTGTTACCAGCGGGTTCAGAAAAAACTAAACCAGGAGATTCTTTTCCTATTATAATTCTAAAACCTTCAAGCATAGTTCCATTTGGAGCATTAGATGTAACTAGTGTTCCTTCTCCTTCTACACCACTAGGTGTCCAGCTAACGACTATTGTTCCATCAGGAAAAGATACACCTGAAGTTGAGGTGACAGAAGCGCCAACTATAGCGGTTGATCCAATAAAAGATACTCCGCTAGTTCCTCCGTAACGGGCTAATTCGTTATTATTCGGATCTATTCTGTTTCCAGTTGGCCAAGATTTTGCTGTTGCTAATTTTTTTATAAGAAAGGTAGTCCCAGAAGCACCACCTGCTCCAATTTCAGCAAAACAACCTGGACTTGATTTCTTTTTTAATATTATAACATATTTTCCGTCAAATGCCGATGGATTAGATTCTCTTATGCCAAATATACCATTAGAACTTCCATTTGGTTCAGTACCACCGTTTGTATCAAAATAAGGTATACCATTAAATGATGTATTTCCATCTAAGTCTGTAATACCAAAATTAGGATCTATTAATACATTATTTAAAACAGGCGTTGGAAATGTAGTACCTGTTTGAGTTACTGGTTGAAATGGCAGCGTAATAACTTGTTCGTAGTCACCAGCTGAAGATGAATCGTTCACAACCGCGGCTTCATTAAAAGCAGGTGTTGCTATAAAATCTTGTAATTGACTAAAAACATTTGGAGGTGGACCAGTGTCTATGGCTTTGTTCAAATTTTCTATAAGCCCAGAAGTTGTAGTTTCATAGTATATATCTATTAAAGATATATTAGGTGTTACTTCATAAACATTTAAAGCTGGATTTCCTGAAAAAGGTTCAGCATCACCACTAAAGTTCATTGGCGTGCCAGCTAGAGCCATTACAGGTTTATCTAAAATAACATCACCTGCGGTAGAGCTTGTTGGGTTATAACTTAAAACCCTGACATTACCACCAAATGAAGTTAATCTCATACCCCTTGTTATTGTTGAGTTTGCTGGAGTAACACTACTTAAAGGTATAGACTGGGTTCCTGGAAAGTCTGGAAATACACCAGTTACGTTAGAAAAAGCTTGAACTGTTTTAACCCCACGTGGTATTTGTACACCAAATTTTTTCTGCGTATTTATTCTAGCTACTAAAGAACTTGAATCTGAAAACGTAGACTCTCCAGCTGATTCTAAATAATCAAAATTATAAAATACATATTTAACTGAATTAGCTACATTTTGTATTCTAGGAAACTGCTCGTAGTCAAATAAATCTTTTATTGTAGCTACATTTGTAGTTATGTCAGCTATTTTTGAAGGATAAAATTGAGCATTTCTAGTGCTAGTTCCTCCTCCTATAATTTCTGTTTGATATGGAGATACACGACCAAACAACCTTACACTACTTGGAAAATCTTTTTGAGTTGGCCCTACTTCTGTTAAATCTCTAGGGATTTTATTAATATTATCATTATACAAAACAATATGAGAAGTTGAAGTAAGCTCTTTAGTTCTATCTAATGGATAAGCAGCCATTGCAGTTGGAATATAAACATTGTAGTAGTCTTGTTCTGTCTGCTTTACAACTACTTTAAAACTGTACCAACCTAAAGGATTATAATTTTGAGAATTAATATCACCATTATATATACCAGGACTTCCTGTTCTGATGTCTCTTAAACTGTTTATAGTAGAATTAAATTGTATATTCAATGCGTTTCCATCAAAAGCTGTAACTTCATCTTTTAATTCTTCACCTCTATAAGGAGAATAAATAGAAGAAGCTAAAAATTCACCTAAAGCAGCGTATTCTGATTGCTTAGAAAATAATACAGTAGATTGTCTACCAAATTTATCAGATAAAACAATACCTACTTCATAAGTTCTATTCTGTTTCAAAGTAGCATTTGGATATTCTATAGAAGAAGTATCTGAATTAACTATGTTTTCAGATATATTAAAAGCTTGTTTTGGAAGACTACCTAAAGTGTAATCTAAAAAAGCTGGCGGCGTATGTTTGTTTTGAAAGTTACCATATATAATTCTATTACTAGCAACTTCTTGACTTAATGCTTTTACAGGAACTTTATCGTAAACCCTTACTGTTTCAGCTTGAGGAAGTGTTTTAAAAGGAGGCTTAGATCCATACTCGTATTGATATATATTACCGTTTCCAGCTATAGATCCTTCAACTGGTATTGAGTCAACCACTTTTATAGCTGTTTGATCTGATTCTTTATATAATATATCAAGTTCTTGAACTTTAAATCTATTTACTAAGTCATTAGCGGGGCATGGAAGTGGAACGTTTAAAGTTATTTTATTAACTTTGTTTTCCATAAAAGAAACTTCTGTACTTCTATAAGCGTTTTCTTCGTCAGAAATATTACTACCTCCATCATCAAAACTTGAAATAGAGCTTAACCCTTCTTTATCCATAAAATAGCCATCTTGCTCTGGTATAAAACAAGGTTGTGTAAATGGTGCCATTAAAGAGTACTCACCGTCATCATATTTAAATCTATAAGAAAATCTTACAAACTTATCGTTTAGATATTCTATATTAGCTGTTTCAGCAAAAGTAGAATCGTAATAAGGATTAGGAAGAGCTAATCTTAATCTAAGGTTAGCAGCTGGCGTTGGACTTGGTAATTGATTTAAAATAAATATAAGTTCAAATCCAGGAGTTCCGTCTTGACTTACACCTGTGACTTTAGAGCCAGAGTCTGTAAAAACTCCTGGTTGAGTAACAGGGTTATATTCAAAGTATAAATGATAACCGTTCATGTTAGAAGCGACTCCTGTGTTGGTGTTTGTAGCGCTATAAAAACCACTATAATCTGTAGGATTAATTTTTAATTCAATAGGGGTTCCGCTTATACTTATATAATCAGAAGCTTCAGCGTCTGCAGGTAAGTATAAATCTGAAGCATTTTGCATAGTTGTTTCTGGAGTCACAAAATTAATAGTCATACCAGTAGGTATAACTTGAGGATTGTTAACAACTACACTCGTTGGCCAATTAGAAGAATCTACTACAAAAGTATCAGGACTTATGAAATTAAAAACAAAAGTTGCGTTATTATCAGTAGAAGAACTAATTGTTAGTATATCGCCATTTGTATATCCACTTCCTGGGTTTACTATAACTACTGTTCCAGCTTGTATAACACCACCTGTTTGACTATAAGTTACTGTTACGCCTCTTCCAGTTCCTCCAGTGCAAGGTGATGGTACGTTTGTATTAGGATACGCAGATCCACCTGTTATTAATGTTGCTATTGAACCAAAAACGCCTAAAGTAGAAGGAGCAGAACCTGTTACTCCGGAAAAAGTTAAAGTAGTAGATGTAGAGGCTATTGAAGTACCTGTAGATATTGGTCCTAGAGTAGATGTAATTTCAGCTTCACTAGGTTGGTATAAATTTATAGCATCGCAGGGATAGTATTTAGCAACAGATATTTGCTCTTCGGTTGTATAATATCCTGTTGGTCTATTTATATTAACTTTTCTAGGTTGATTTCTATTGTCTGTAAAAAATAATAAGTCTTCTATTAAGTTTATTCCATATAACTGATTTTGTGTAGAAAAATTTAACCATGCGCCTTCTACTATAACTTTAAAATTAGCTTGATCTGCTAGATTATAAGAAACAATCGCAGAAAAACTATTCATTAAATTTTGTATAGTAAAGGTAGCATCGTTATTACCACCGTCTATAGTTACCACATCACCTATACTGTAACCTGCACCAAAAGAAACTACAGAAACAAAAGTTATAGCCCCTGCAGCAACCGTGCAAGAAACTATTAAACCTGTTCCATTTCCAGCTGTAGTAGTTGTTCCATCTACTGGGTCTGTATAACCACTACCTTGTGTTGTCAAAGAAATAGGACCTGCTGTAGAGGTTATCATAAACAAAGCGTTTACGCCAGAAGCTGAAGGATTTACTAATTCAATAGAGTCATTTTCAACATAACCACTGCCACTATTTATAATTGTAAACGTTGCAATAGAAGTATCGGTAGCAGACGTGATCGTGTCAACGCGTATAGTCATACCAGTGCCAGATCCTCCACCTACATTGTAAGTAGATCCAGCAGTAAAACCAAAGCCTCCATTTTGCAGAGCAATTCCATCTATACCTGAATCTTGACTAAGCGGATATGTTGATGTTATACCAACGGCTCCTTTAGGAACATAGTAAGCTTGATCTTGTGTTAATGTGTTGTTAGTTAAAAAACCGTATATACTATTTTTAGCATCACTAGGTAAAATACCAATAAATTCTGTATCAGCTTGAAAATCATCAAAAGTACCTAAAGGAAGATTGCTGATATTTTGTAAAAGCTGATTACCTAAGACAGTCTGCAAAGTACCTACATTTCCTTCAGAACTACCATCTCCTTGAGATTTGTTTATAGAAACATTTAAAGCATCTCTATACTCACCCTCAGGCATCAATCTATCATCGAGATCTTTATTCATTTTAGATCTCAAAAAACTGTTTTTAACTTCTGCCATTAAATTTTAGTGTTTTATCCATTTAGATTTACCTCGCATAACTTGTACTATTTCATCAAGTTTAATGTTTGATAATCTTATTTTAGCATTTCTAAGTTTTGCGCTTCTGTCTCTTTTAAGTCGCATTATAGTGTTAGGATCTTGATTAGCTCTAACAGATATTATATTATAAAGTATAGATGCATATAAAGCATCTTCAGCAAGCTTAGGAACTTTCATATCAGAATCATAAGCTAAACCATCAGATATGTATTCTAGTACAATAAGTTTATCTGCCAACTCATTAGAAAAAGATATTTTACCTTCTCTATGGTTCATACTAAACCAACCGTTTATTTGAGACGTCTGAGGATCTAGTCCGTATAGTTTTCCAGTATTAAAATTACCATCAAAACCATATAAATTCCACCAATAAGCAAAGTCATCAAAATTATTGAGTAGGTTAAAGTTTAATAAATTAAGATTTGCATTTTTCCATTTTTCTTCTGTTATAGATGTACCTTCTATATTTTCACCAAAGTTATCTTGAGTTGGAATGCCTGCTGAATCTTGAGCAGGTGTTGAGTATGGATTTATTGTTAAATTGTTTACTGGATATAGTATTCTTTTTATTCCTAATTCGTCTATTCTAGACACTCGTACATAATTAACATAGTCTTGTGGTAGAGGTAAACTTAACGAAGCTGGTACTGTTAGTTCTTGAGAGTGAACACTTTTTAATGTATCATAGCTAAATTCCTGCAAAGATCTTTTAGCAAAAAACAATACATCTGATTTTTTAGCTTGTTGTAATATTTTACCATCACCAACATAACCAACCATAAAATTATCAATAGCGTCATTTAGTTTTATATACTCATAACCACCATAATTGTCTTCTACAGCTTCACCAAAAGCTTGATCTGCCGGTGTGTTTCCATATTTACCACCTGTTAGTATTTTTAACTGAACAACGACGTATGCACTAACACCAGGTTGAGCAACTAGTTCTATAATATTATTATCAACTTTTAATTCTGTAACCCATTCAGACCAAGAACCTGGTATACCACTACTGCTTGTATATACTTTAAAATTATTTTGAGCGTAGTTGATGTCATTGGGATTCCAGCTTGTAGCACTACCTAATTTTAAGTTTGTGTTAAAAGTTGTAGTAAACTTTTGATTAGCAGTGTTTGTTGCGTTTGATCTAAAGCCTTGTACGCCTTGGTAATATTGTTCGTTAGTTTCAGTTATTAAACTCATCTATTTAAGATTTTAAATTTACTTCAGTTGCTTGAGCTTCTTGAGCCGCTACATCTATAATTGTAGGATCATTTATAACAACACCAAAATATTTTAATATGTTTATAATTAAATTATTTTGTTCTGAAACGTCTAATTGAAAATCTACAGAATTAGATCCTGATCCTATTGGTCTAAATATATATTGACCAACCGTACCTATAGTAAAATCCCAATTTGGTACAGTAGGATTTGTAAGGCAATTTACTAAAACACTATCATTTGTGGCTGAAGGAGAAGGCAATATTTTTAACACTAATGATTCAAAAACATTTAAACTAAAACTAGCTAATCCATCTCCGCCAACTATAGATATAACATCTCCTTGACTATATCCTGTTCCAAAATTAATAATACTAATAGAACCAACGCCGTCATTAGCTACTCCACCTGATCCAGTAGTATAAACTGCGTTACCTACTTGTAAACCAGTTCCACTACCTCCAGTTGTAGCTCCAGTTACAGGTGCAGCTGCATAACCAGATCCAACATTTGTTATTTGCCCAAAACCTAAAAGTATATTCGCGCTAGATGTATAAAATAAAGGATATTGTTTTGTAGGTGCAGTTAATTTTGATCTTGTAATTTTATCAAAATCTTTTTTACTGACTAATTGTGTTATAGAGCTATATTGTGGTTGTCCAGAGTATGTAGTTATTACTTCACCTATTTTGTATATATCAACTATATTGTTATTATAATAACAATCATTAGAGGTGTTATATGTAAAAAAAACTTGTTTTTCAAAAGGATACAACTTATAAGCTATATCTTTATACATATTAAAAAACTCTGTATCGTTTTGTGTGTTGTTTTGATTTTGACGATTTACTTGATTACCGTCAGGAAAGTAAGATTGAAATATTTCTTTTTGTACTAAATCAGCAATACTTCCAAACTCTGAAGGAGTTACGTAACCTCTTTGTTCTTTGTTTAATATATACAAGACTGTTTGATATACTGTATTTACGCTTACTGCCATATTAGTTTTTTATTATACTAAAAAGGCGGCCGAAACCGCCTATATTATAGTATCACTTGTTTTTATAGTTTTTTATCTATAGATTTATAGATCTCAACACCTTCGTCTGTCTTTAAGAAAGCAGCAAATGCTGAGTAAGGGTTTTCAT
>WLWF01001513.1_pt1 | contig 18785 bp, 20 predicted proteins | sample 6718331 | NCBI WGS metagenome assembly WLWF01 (sample SAMN12718692, study PRJNA515312) | sponge metagenome | isolation source: marine sponge | host: Mycale hentscheli | place: New Zealand: South Island, Marlborough, Capsize Point | collected 2003-05-01
AATCACAGAACGTATCAAGTTGGAACAAGAGAACAAGGAACTCAATAAATATCTTGCAGAAACAAAGATACATCTTTGCTTTGAAGAAGATATGAAGAAACTTCAAGAAGAAAACAAGGAACTCAAACAACAACTAAAAGATATTAGTATGAGTGGAATAAAACACACCGAACAACTAACAGAAGAAATCAATGAACTCAAAAATTTCGTCCGTATCCTTAAAGCGAGAAAGAACGCAAAGGAAAGTATCATCAAAAAACTACTCGGTGAAAATCAGGAACTCACACAAGAAATCAAGGATATTAGTATGAGTGGAATAAAACACACCGAACAACTAACAGAAGAAATCAAGGAACTCAAAAAACACTTCATAAGGGTTCAAAAGGAAAGAAATTATCTCGGCGACTACTGTGGAGGTGCGACAAGTGATGAAGATAATTAAATAGGTTCATCTTCTTCACTACTACTATCTTCAACTACATTTTCAGCGATAGGGTCATATTCTTTTGTTTGGATTTCTTCAATACCGTAATCCTTAATATTTTTTTTTGGGAAGTATTTACTTAATCCTTCTACATCATCATCTGTAAATGCATGTACCATCATAGGAATTCTATTTAAATGAACGTATGCGGTTATGATAAATACTATATGTTCCCAACTCGGTTTATGGACTTTATCTAAATTAGGTTTATTGTATATATCTCCTTCTTGTTGGTAATCATCAATGAAGTAATTAGGATTAGTTTTAGGAGTTTTAGTGATTCTTAATGTTCCGTCGTTCTGGGCTTCACATTCAGGTAAGAATTCTTTATAGTTACAATCAAAACCGATTAATTGTAAATCATTATATCCAAGGATTACTGAAAACAATACTGCAACTGAACCCGAACACCAATCCAATAAATATCTAAAAGGATTATTTCGCATACGCTGGAAGTCTTCAAGGAAAATAACTTTATCATTATCTTTTAAATCAGGTAAGACTTCCAAAATACTTCTTGAAAGTAAATATCCTTTTTTACATTTATCTTCATTAATCATTCTCTCGATGAGTTTATGATGATGTTTCAATACAACATGGTCTATATTCACATAATAATCAGGGAACCAATCTATCTTATACCAATGTCGGATAGCCATTGTAAGACCAATACTGTCTTCCTTGATTTGTTTAAAATCAAAGTTCTTGAGAGTGCGACCATTTCCAATAATAGTGCATTTTTTAACAACTCCTTCTGACATTTATTAATTATTCATATTTTTATTTTTATATATGAACTAATAAAAATGGATTTAATTAAAACTCCGCGGACTGCACGTCCAATGCCTGAAAACATAGAAGACTGGTCACCTGAATGTGAAGAACTATTAGCGGATTGGAGTGAAATATCCACGTGTTATGCTTGGTTACACAACTATTCACAAAGGAAATATAAGGCGAAATATCATATGCTTCAAGTGCCGATAATTGTATTAAGTACTCTTACTGGCGTCGGTAATTTTGCAACTGAATCATATATTCCAGAAAACTTCCAACAAGGATTTACAGCGATGGTCGGTAGTATTAATATATTCGCAGGAATATTAGGAACATTATTATCCTTTTTACGATACTCTGAAATATATGAATCACATAGGATTGCTTCATTAGGTTGGGCGAAATTAAGTAGGAATATTGAAATTGAATTATCACTTCACGACCAAAAAAGAAAACAATGTACCGACTTCTTAAAAATCGCTCGTGCAGAATATGATAATCTATTGGAAGCGTCACCTATGATTGATATGGATATCATACAGACCTTTAATAAAAAATTTGAAGGTAAATATGAAAATGTATCAAGACCTCTTATATGTAATGGATTAAAAGAAGTAAAACCTTTTTTTAATAAACCAGAACAACTTGTTCCCGAAAAAGATTTAGAATATGTTAGTGGTCCTTTACCATAAATAATTTAACGCCCAATACGCTGCACTATTTTTATCTTTGACTGCAAATGAACCGTCCTTCTTTTTAATACCTTTCATTCTTGCCCTGAATGATTTACGTTGTTCTTTTGTTGCTTTACCTGAACGCCAATCGTCCATTCCCTTAAATCCAAATCCTATTTTCTTATATCCTTTTTTAGTATCACTTTTCACATATACGAAATATTTATGTTTTGATGATGTTGTATTCTTGAAAGGTTTATACAAGACAGGTTTTTTATCTTTTACCATTTATTTTTTTATTAGATTTATTTTTTAATGAAAACATTTTGATGACCGTGTAACTTACATTCAAAGTCTTTTTTTAATAATGTATCACGGATAATTTCATAATCACACTTATCCGTATAATCTGCTTCAAATATAAACATTGTCAATGTATCATATAGTTTAGGATTTTGTTTCAAAAATTCTCCTAAATATCCCTCGCAATCTGCGACAAGAACATTAAACTCTAAATTATACATTGATTGTATTTCATCTAATGTATAATGATTATATTGTGATTTATCATCTATTACATATGTCGCTGCATATCCATCAATGTAATCATTTAAATTAGTTAATGATAATTTTTTATCACTAATAAAACCTTTTACGATATGAAATCCACATTCATTATTTTCTTTATTTTCTTCTAATGCCGACCATACACGTTTATCAGGTTCTACTGAAACTTGATTTAATTTATTATTTAACTTCTTATTGATTGCACACGATACCGTACCATATCTTGCTCCAAGTTCAAGGACTACATCATCTGGTTTTATATGATTATTCACTAATTGTTGTTCTGGAAATTCAATTAAATTATGATTTATTTTTTTTCCTTTCATATCATAAAAGAACATAATGGACTACGAAGTGCCTGTATTATACATTAATTTAGATAAAAGAACAGATAGAAGAAAACATTTTGAAAAAGGGTTTAGTGATTTTAAAAACGTTGAAAGAGTTGAAGCGATTGATACTTGTAAGACAAATGGATACTATGGTTGCGTATTATCACATATTAAGGCTCTTAAACTTGCGAAAGAAAAAAGATATCCTATTGTAATGATATGTGAAGATGATTTTGAATGGATTGATAAAAGTATGTTTGAATATCCTACAATAGATTTTGATGTATGTATGATTTCAGGTAAAATAAACGTAAAAGAAGAGATTAATGATAAATATAATAAAGTATTAGATGGAAGACATACAGAATGTTATTTAGTTAAATCACATTTTTATGATACATTGATAGATAATTTTGAAGAAGGATATCGTAAGTTATGTAATAATCTTATTAACGCATTTTTCATAGATGTATATTGGATTAAATTACAAGAAACAAATATGTTTATCACTCCATCTATAACTATTGGAAGACAAATGGAAAATTATTCAGACATTCAAAAAAAAAATATGAAAAGATATTAATATGTAATATTATCATAAATGCCGACTTATAAACAAAAGTTCAATAAGAAGTATGGTTTTCCAAAAGATAAATCACATAGTTTATCTAATATCAGTAAAATCACAGGATATAAATTATCAGGTTTAAGAACAATACAAGAAAAAGGTGAAGGTGCGTTTTATTCAAATCCAAAGTCTGTAAGACCACAAGTTAAATCCGCAACTCAGTGGGGAGTTGCTCGCGTGTATGCAGCGATTGACCCTTCAAGTAAGGCTCACAAGATAGATAAGATACATCTAACTAAAAAGAAAAACAAGAGATAGTCACTCACTATCACTATCCGTATCGCTTTCACTACTTTCTAATTCTTGTAATTGTTTTTTTAACTTTTCCTTTTTTAATTTCTTCTTTTCCTTCTTCGAGAGTTTAGGACGACCGACAGTTCCTTTACCTTTCAATTTTTCAAGTTCTTGTTTTAAATTAGTGATTTGTTCCAGAAGTCTAACATTATCACCAATCAAACGTTCTTCATCGGCGGTATGATATTCTCGTAATTTTACATTTTCATCTTCTAACCGCTGAATAATATTAAGACGTTCTTTTAATTGTTGTAATACGTGTTGTCTTTCTTCTTTCATTTCTTCATCTAACTGACGTTTAATTTCCTTTCGCATCTCGCAATCTATCTTTACATCAAAATTGTTTTTTAAATCTTCATAAAGAGGTTTTATTTCTTCTAATTCCTTTTTATATTTTCTATTCACTGCTCTTATTTCCGCATTTCGTTTTATGATTTGAGGAACAACATTTTCGTCTGAGTTTATTAAAATGTTAAACAGAGTGCGATGGACTTTTCCCTTAAATGAAAGGGGACAGTATTTAGGTTGTTGAAGTTCTGTAAGGTATTTTTTAATCTTTCCTTTGTATTGTCGGTGCACTTCGGGAACCTTTTTATTTTGAGATTGATACTTACTATACGCGTACTTACCGTCTTCATACAATTCTAATATCAATTCACTTAATTTATCAATGACTACTTCATCAGGTAAGTGTTCTGTTTCTTGTAATAGTTCAAGTGGTATAGTAAAGGTCTTAGTTTCAATAGGGGCGGAGTATTCCATATACTACTAAAACAAAATAACTTTAAATAGTTCATTACTTTTGGTGAATAGACTTTCACAAAGGTAAAACAAAACTTTTTTCATAGGTATGAGTTTGCACTTCCATTGTATATATATATAATTATTATATATTTTATTAATTAATTTTTCCATATGCAAGAATAGAACAATGATAAAAATAATTGTTACTTTACTTTGTTTCCCTTTAACACGACCCCTGAACCCCTTTAAAACCTGACAACTTACCTTTTAAGATGTGAAACATACCCGCAACATTGACCTGAACCTGCGACTTAATATTTACTCTTTTTTGTTTTGTTACTTTTTTTAGGAGGTGGTTTATATCCTTCAAAGACATCTTTGGCTTTCACTTTCTTCGCGTCTTCTTGGACTTTCTCAAGATTATAACAATCTTCTGAATTATACATTTTTGGTTTCAGTTTCTTTTTTGTGTGAGGCATTTTTATATAATTATTTTAATATATTTTTTTTTATAGTGAGTTAGTATAAAAATGTCATTAGTATTATTGTCAAACGACGAAGATTTTAATAAGACCGGAGGTATTTCACAATCAAATTCTTTTACTAATGTAACTCAATCACCATTGATAGTTAAGGCGGATTCAGAAGTAGCGCTTCAATCACTTAAAATAAATAAAGAAGGACAAGCGCACGTATCAGGGGCGAATAATAAATTGGGATTGTATATAGGAAAATATTTAGACCCTGACTATGACCCCTATGAAGATGCATATAAAAGGTCAATAAGGAATACAAATGATATCACATTAAATGAAGGAACATACGACCAAGACGCTTTTGCTGATATGATTATTCCAAAATTTAAACAAGCGATTTTTCACCCTGATTTCCAAGATACATTCAATGCTTCCGTCCAAAAAGATGGTGGAGATTTTAAAGGATACAATTTAAGATTTAATTATACAACTGCTGCTCCGACTTCATCTTTACCGACAACAACTCAGTCAGTACAAGCGGGTTATGAAGATTACACATACAATTCAGCGTCTGGTATTCTTACAGCGACCTCTGGTGGTAATGGTGGTATCGCACAATTTACTGATGCTCCATTAAGTGCTAATGAAGGAAGACTTATCATAGATTTTAGTGCCGCTGGGATTGAATGGGCGATGGGATTAAATAGATATGCTACACTTGAAGACGAACTACCATCTTATGGAAATGCTGGGGAGTTTGGATTTTATGATTATGTTGCTGTTCGTGATGGAAGTCTTCTTCGCTTATACCATGCAGTTCATAGTGATTTAGATGACCCTGATGAAATATCAATGGAAGAAGTCATATATTACGGATACACTGGTGCTAAATACGCCACAGAATATGATTTAAGTGGTAATGCTTCTGCATTTAATTATCTTGAATTTCAAGTTACAAATGATAAAGTTGAATTCTTTTTATCTAAAAGTGGTGCTACAAGAACCAAGGTATGTAGTCCTGATTTAGGAACTCCCGCAAAGGTTAATCACTTTAAACCTGTAAATCAGGTTTGTTCGTATCTATATCCTAAAATCGCATTAGAACCAACACTTATAGCGACAATAGTAACTTATGAAGGTCGCGCTCCAACTAATTTTAGTTATTCAGGAGTGAATAATGCAGGTAAGAATTTATCAATGGACTTTTACAGAACTTGTTTATTAGAGGGTAATATCACATTATGTAGTGATTTAGATACAAGGTTTTATAATGATTTAGAGGATACTGATTTATATACATTTTCTGGTAAAAACGCGAGTGGCGCAATAAACAATAATATTGTATTGGCGCTCGGTAATACTCAACTTTATAAAGCGCCTGGTCGTCAGGTGAATGGTTACAACGCAGATGAATTGTTAGGTTTCCAAAATGAAACGTATGTAAAATCTACCACTTTCAGTAACACCTTTGAACTATTCACATCAACCGATGTACCAATCTATAAATCTCAAGATAGTATATTTGTAAGACTAAGTTCAGGAACTCAATTATCTAAGAATGGTCTTACTGGAACAGATAGTAAGATACTTTATCATTGTCCTCGGTTTGATAATGCAGGGAACGAACAAGGAGGTCTGTATTTTGAACCAGGGGAAAAAACTTATCTTGACCTCGGGAATATAGGGGATACACTAATAAATTCATTTAGTATAGATATAGTAGATAGAGAAGATAAACTTGTGAATGGATTAATTGGTGATACAATTGTAATGTTACATATTAGGAAGAAGAAAGTTTAGAAAAATAGTTGATATTTAGTTTTGAAAAATGATTGTTATTTTTTAGTCAGAGTAGAAATTTTCTAAACATATATTAAAATATGAGTGATGTTTTACCAGAAATTGTTAATGACCCTGACCTAATTGTTGAAACAGATGAGGAAGAAGAATTACTCGCACCCGATGTTACAGAAGTTGTCCGTGAGATTGATACGGAAGACGTATTTGAGAAACCAAAAAAGAAATCCTCTACTACTAAGATAGTACCTGTAAAAAAAGAACCGAAACCAAAAAGGCAGATGTCAGAGGCTCATAAAGCAAAACTTGCAGCGGCACGTGAAAAGGCACTCGCAACTCGTAGAGCGAACGCAGCAGAAAAGAAAAAGGTAAAAGATTTAGAAAATAAAGTGAATGAAAAGCAAAAGGTAGAAAAAATAAAGAAATTAGAAGATACATTAAATGATGTACCACCTCCTAAACAAAAAGCAGAAATAGATGAAACCGTTATACAAAAGGCAATTGAAGAAGCATTGACAAGACAAGAGATGGCGAGACAAAAAAGAAAGCAAGCAAAGAAAGATAAGTTAGAAGAAGAAATCGCAAAAGCAAAGGCACAAGAAGTCATACGTCAAGCAGTATATCCTTCTAAACTATATGCAGGAGACCAAGGGTTCGCATCAAAACATATTTATAATTTCCAATAATATTTTCTTGTAATAATATTAAAAGTAAAACAAATATGAGATGTTTAGAATTATTTTCAGGTACTAAATCAGTAGGTAAAGTATGTGATTTAGTTGATATTGAAACGGTGTCGGTAGATTTAATATTACCAGCAGACCACCAATGTGACATAATGGATTTTGATTACAAACAATATCCTAAGGATTATTTTGATATAGTGTGGGCTTCACCACCTTGCACAGAATATTCAATTTTAAAGTATTCACATATTGGACGTAAAATCAAAGGTGAAATATTTACAATGGATAAGATAAATGAAAATATGATACAAGCAGATAAATTAGTTCTTAAAACATTAGAGATAATTAATTACTTTAATCCTCCTTTATGGTTTATGGAAAATCCAAGAACTGGTAGATTAAAGGATAGAGAGATTGTAAAGGATTTACCTTTTTATGATGTAGATTATTGTATGTACTCTGACTGGGGTTATAAGAAACCTACGCGAGTATGGACTAATAAAAAAGATTTTAAAGGTCTTACCTGTAATAAGAAATGTGGTAATATGATTGATAATCACCATAAAAATAATTTAGGTAATGAACTCCACAGTACTAAATCATTTAATCAAAAGGATAAATATAGAATACCTCAGGATTTAATATTTTCATTATTATTTGAATAAATAAATATATATCATATAATATAAATGTCTGATTTTCCAGCGATTATTCCCATAAAAGTAGAGAATGACGGAGTAGCAAAAATACATCACCCAAACCTTCCAGAAGTCGGTGTTGGTGTGAAGGGTGCAGGTAAATGTTTATTAATGATTTCCCCGAGACAGACAGGGAAGAGTACTATTATCAGTAATCTTTTTCTCAATGATAACCTATATGGTCAGGAGTTCTTTGATGAAGTAGTTGTAATCAGTCCTACAATTAATATGGATAGTACATCACGATTTATGAAGAAAAGATTTACTTGTTACGACCAGTATTCTCCAAGTATTATTCAAGGTATTACGGATAGACAGATGGCGTTTGATGATGAGTCACGACCAGATATTGCAGTAGTATTAGATGATTGTGTTGGTATGTTAGATAAACATATCGCTAATTTAGTAACAAGGTCAAGACATTACAATATTAAGTTATTAGTGATATCAGTTCAGAAGTTCAGGGGTGCGGTGGATCCTATCATTCGTGCGAATGCGACTGACGTTATTGTTGGAAGTCCTTTCCCAAATATGAAGGAACTTACTGCAATTAGTGAAGAATATGGAGATTTATTTAATTCACCGCAGAATTGGTTAAAGTTATATAAACAAAGTACTCCTTCTAAATATGATTTTTGTTATATGAAATTAAGTAATCCACCACTTCTCTATAAGAATTTTGAAAAGATAGTCGCTACTGGCGGACAAAATTATGACCCTACTACACAAGAGACAGAAGAAAAAAAAATAGAAAAGATTGAATAAAATTATTATATTATTATCATTATACAAAATGGGATTTGATATGTATAATATGTCTAATGCGATTTCACAAGGTAATGCGTTGTCACAAAGTGTCGCTAATTTAAACGACAGCATAAGAACAACAAATGCAGAGAACGCAAGTATCGCAAAAGGAGCCGTTAAAACTGCAGTAGGAACAGATAAAGAAATTGGAATAATGGCGGGAGTTAAGGACGCTGTATCGGAATCAGGCGCTCTTGCGAATACAGCAGGGAAAGTCCAAGCATATAAAGCAGCAGTAGCAGCACAAGGTACAGGAGGATTTACAGAAGTCCAACCGACCTCTGATGATTTTAAACCAAAGACACCTGCGGAGGGTTCAGGTGAAGCCATTGATGAAGCAGTTGAAAGACCATCAGCAGCAATACAAACAAGTGAAGGAACATTGGACGAAGGTAGTGATATTCTTTCAAAAGGTAAAGGTATTGTCGCAGGGGCAGATGAAGCAGCAGAAGCAGGGGGAGCAGGGTTAAAGATTGCGGGGGCACTTGGACGTGGTGTCGGTGTTTTAGGAGCATTAGGTACAGCAGGACTTGATATAGATGAAGATTTCAAATCATTTAAAGATGGTAAAGGTCTTATTGCGGGGGATAATTTAGGTGAAAAGATTGCGAATATCGGCGCTATCGGTGGAGCAGCATTGGATATGTTAGGATTTGTTCCTGGTTTTCAGTTGGCGGGAGTTATTGGAGCAGGGTTACAAGCGGCATCAGGAGTTCTTGACGCAGCGAGCACGGGAGTAGCAACCGCTGATAAAGTAGATGCGGATAAGAATACTCCTCCACCAGTCGCACAACAGCAGGTCGCTCAGGCTTCATTAGCAGGTTCTTATGCGAATGTAAGAACAAGTTAAATACTTTTGTTAATTTATTTTTTAAAATATTTTTTATATTCATATCTATTATAAACAGATGTCTGAAACTACAGGATTTTTCGTCGCTCAAAATAAGATACCTCTTCAAGAAAGTTATGTCGCAATCCCTTCCCAGAATGGATTGTCATACAACGCACAGAAATTAATTGAATTTTACATTCCCCCGAATGTAGATGCATTTAAACCAAAGAACTCATATTTACAATTTGATTTAGAATTATCGCAAGATACTTCCGCTTCTAACACTCGTCTCCAACTTGATGAACTCATCGGCGGTCAGTGTTTAATTGATACTATCCGTATTCACTCAGGAGACAAGACTGAATTACTTGAAGAAATTAGACACTATCCCGTTCACGTCGCAACTAAATACGCATACCATTCTAATCCAACTCTCAAAGATTTACGCGCTCTTAATGAAGGCGCAGGTATTTGGACTCCCGATTGTCGTGGTACGCGGGGAACTACTAAATCTATTTTGACTAATCACAAGTTCAGTCCATACTATGAGGCTGTGACCGCCGACCCAACTAACGCATCATTCAAGAACTCCTTATATCACAAGTGTAAGTTAAAGTTACCTCTCCATACTGGATTATTCCAAAACGACAAGGTAGTTCCCTGTGGTTTAATGAATGGTTTATTTGTAACTATTCTTACAAGTGAAAATAAACGTGTTTTCCGTCAATTGGATTCAGTATCCTATGAAAGACGTATTCCATTAAATCCTATTTTCCATAGTGTAGATGCGAATACTGGAACTCCTGCTACTTGGGCGAATACTACTGCATCTAATGTCTTTTATGTAAAACACGACAACAATAACTTTGAAGTCGCTAACTTCCCTTTTGTTGTTGGTGAAACATTTGAATTCGCAAAGGTTACGGATAGGAGTAAATCTGTATTTGATGCTCCTGCTGTAATTAAACAGATTGAAACATTTGGTTCAGGTGCGAATGAATATATAAAGATTACATTACTAAATGCTGTCACACCAACAGTAGCGGTGACTAATGCTGGAAACTTCGCGATGTATAGTACTTCGGTAAGAGCGGCGACTTCATACAATCCAACGTATGAAATCTCAAATGCAGAACTTGTTCTCAATCAGATTGATATGGGCGCTCAGGCGAGGGCGGAAGCGCAGCGTGATATGCGTGAAGGTAAGATGATGGTTTATGATTTCCTTTCCACGCAAGTATATAACTATTCCCAACTTAAAGGTGACCGTGTTGCTAATATCGGTATTCCTGCGAATCATCAAAGGGCGAAGTCAGTTATATGTGTCCCGACTGATGCGAGTGTTTATTCAACGAAGGATAGTATCAGTTGTGAAGGAACTTATGAAATTAGTACTGGAACAGATATTGTATTGAACTCCACGCAGTCAGGTATTGCGGGAATATCTGATAGACTTACGGAATACTTCTTTTTCTATGATGGTCGCAACCAACCGTCATTGAATGTCAAAACGGAAAAGATTTCTGCGAAGAACTCTATTGATGCTATACCAATTCTTGAATTAGATAAAGCGCTCGCACAGGCGGAGATGCCTGCCCTTGATATGTCAAGATTTAATGAAAATTTCTGCATTGGACGCAGTTTTTCGCTCAACAAGGGAATATATGATATGCGTGGTAAGGATTGTAGATTGAATATCTTTTACCAAGATACTGCAAACCAACCTGTAAAGGATAAACTATGGTGTAATTTTGTATATCACATTAGAAGGATAAATATTCGTGCTGACAGTATCCAAGTAGAAGTATAATCATTTTTTTTTTTTAATTAAACTTTTTGAAAAATAGTCATATAAAATATTATATAACTTTACTTATAAAATGAGTATCATATACAACGAAATACAACCGTCCAACGTGAATTCTACGCAAAAAGTATCCTATAAAAAGGGAAATCCAATTGTCAGTTTTTTAGTAGGTTCCCAGCCTCATCTGCTCGATGCAGGTAGTGTTCGTATCAGCGGTGACATTGAGTTCTTCAAGGACGCAAATGATGCTAAACCAACTACTGCCGACCAACTTGCTATTGATGAAAAACTCGCACTTTACTCTATTTTTGAAAAGGTCACGATTACTTCCCAGCGTTCAAGACAGGTAATAGAAACTGTAAATCATTACGGACGTTTCCTCAGTACGTACCTCACATACGTCAATTCTAAATCGGATAAATTTTCACATTTAAACGAGATGGCGCTAACTCTTCCCAACTTTGAAACGCAAAAGCGTGAGTTAGTAGATTTCCCCGCAACCGAACATGGTTCTCGTTTCTGCATTCATATTCCAACAGGATTTTTAAGTTCAGGTAATATGATTCCTTTATCTGCGGATTCACTTGGAGGTGTAGAGATTTCATTAAATCTGGCTCCTGACGCACAGGTATTATACGCACAGAACGGAACGACTACTGGTCTTACTGATGCTTATTACCAACTCTCAAATCTCCGTCTTCATTGTGAATTAGTTGTACCACCGAATCCCCAACAGATGCTTCCATCACAGGGACAACTAACATACAATGCTATTACTTCCTACTTCAATGTAATTAATTCTGCGAATGCAGTTGTCAATTTCAATCTTGGAACATCAAGAACTCTTGGAGTATTTATGAATATGTGTCCGTCAAAATATCTAAATAATCTTGCTTTCAACTCATACGCTACGACATCTCCTTTGAATAAAAACGGTTCGCAAGCGGCGATTAAACAGATTATCTTTACAAAGGCGGGAATGCGAATGCCTGTATCTTTTAACATTGATACAAATGTAAAGGAAACTCCAAGTATTAGTACTATTGACCCTCAGGTAGTCACATTTGCACGTAGTAGTATCAAGGCGGGATTGAACCTTCGTAGTGAAGTATCCCCGATTAACACTAACAGATTATATACTGGTGCTACTCCACCACTCACGGCTGACGGTGGTCCTATGGAATGTATTGGTGTTCCCTTTGACACTACGGGAACTGGTGTTGGGGAAGATTTCAGTACTACTCCTTTCGGTATTCAAATGGAATGTGATTTAACTTCAGATAGTCCAAATGCTCTTTTCCTGTTCGTCCATTCAAGACAAACATTAGTCTTTGGTGCGAGCGGACTTCAAGTTATTCAGTAAATCAACGTGAAAAGTTTTTTTTTTAAAATAATTTTTATATTTCATATATCATAAACAAATGTCTGCTATTCAAGAAACTCTCGGTGTCTCTCCTCCTAAAATGGACGCAACTAATGTTCCCGATTTAATTAAAGTCGGTGCTATTCAATCTAATATGTCAATGGATATTACAAGTGATGTCTTAGACCCTATTGTTATTAATCAGAACAACTGTCGTTTCGTATTAACTAACAAGGGTTATTTACACGATGGTTCCCGTATTACTTTATCAGTGAAGGGTAATGCTTCAACTACTTCTGGTGCTTTCTTCCCGCTTGGTTGCGGGGTTCATTCTCTAATTCGTCGTGCGACCTTATCCATTGGTGGTAATACTATTAGTGAAATGGACGATTACAATCACTTCAAGACCTTTGAAAGTATTTTCCTTTCCAATGAAATTAATAGAGACCGTGAAGCCTATATGTCTGGTCGCCAAATTGCACACGAGTTCAATTACAATAATACTGCTGGTAGTCAGTCTAACACCTCCGCACAAACTTACGGACTGGGAAATAAACTTGAATATTCTGGAACTAATCTTGATGGAGATGAAGTCCTTGATATTAATAACAAACCTGTATTTTCCGTAACGCTTGCGGAACTTTTCCCTTTTATGAAGGGATTAAATCTTCCATTGTTCGCAATGAAACAAGAGGTTGTCATTGATTTAGTATGGGAGCCACAGGTTGGCGGTCGTATATCTGTAAATTCCAACAATAGTCAAATTGGTTCGGCGGTAGAGATTGATACAACAGAAGTAAAACTTGTCGCAGATTACATTTTCTATGATGGTGAAATTATGTCACAACAGTTAGCGGCGTATAACTCCCGACCGACTAACTTTTCATACAATGATTACAGACTAACAAAAACAACTCTCAGTGTTACTGACGCCAAGAACAGTGTTCGTAATCTTGGTGGTGCTGGACGTCTTGTAACTCGTGTTATGTCATTTATTAATGATGACAACCGCACTGAAAGATTTATCTGTAATAAATATTCTGCTGTTGCTCCTGCTCGTGATTATTCTTCTGCTACTAAAAAGAATGATACTCTTACTATGAATATCCGTATGAATGACTTTTTTGTATTCCCGATTGATTTATCAAACTCGGCGGTCTTATTTGATAAGACGTCTCGGGCTATGAGTAGTCTTCCTTTTGTAACTCGTGAAGAATATGCAGGTGAAGGTAATACTGTTACAAGTGGTTCATACGAACAAAACGGACAGAACAGTTCTCGTGGTATTACATCTAACTTCTTTTTCCAAGCGTACAAACTCCCAGTTGGTCGCGTCAATGCACGTGGATTAGAACTGACTACAAAACTGGATTCACTACCTGCTCTCGCCTCAGGTAAATCATACACTCAAAGAACCTATATTGAAGTATCCAAGGTCGCTGTTCTCCAAAATGGTTTCCTAACCGCAGGATTTAATTAAATAATACTAATTCCCTTTTTTTATATTTATATTTTATAATGTCTTCACAACCAGTTCAAACAGAACCCTATGTGGATTTAAAATTATTGGAATGTTCCCGTAAGAGGTCGGTAGATGTTTCAGGTGGAAATGATAGTAATAATGCAATATTTATGAATAAAGTTGAAGAGGGTTTAATGTTAAACCCTGGTGACAAAGTTTCAGTGCATTCCGCTGTAATATCAGAGATTGGAGCGGGAAGTGATACAATTGAATTAAAAGGAGATTTATTGGAACGTATAAGAATAGAACATATAATTAGAGAAACTCCTTATAATCTAAATAATGAATATTTAGATGACGGATACCCAGATGTATTAAATACCTACGACGCGGTAAGAGTAGATAGAATAACAGAAACACGTAATTTATATGATAATAATGTATGGTTACGTATGGAATATTATAAAGCGACAAATGGAGAAAATTGTTTTTCATTACCGAGAAGGTTCGGCGCATTGACTAATAAAGGAGCGTATGATTTAAATGATAGTCGTATATCAGGCGCAACCGTTCAACAACCTCGTAATGGAGCGATAGTGGAAACTGATTACAGTAGAGACCGTAACGCTTCTTCAAGATGGAACCAAACATGGTTAGATAATCACGAATTATTAAAAATAAGACAAGATGGAACTAAATTCACTTTATTTACAAGGTCGGGAACAACGTGGTACAATCCTGATACAACAACTCCAAGTGTTCCTTCATTGACTACGTTTTGTAATGGGAATGGTAGTATAGACCCTGCGGTCGCTACATATTATTTATATAGAGAAAGTAAAGAAGTATCTATACCAGAAGGAAGACGTAGCGCTGATTTTATCGCGGAAACATTTACTAACTCATTACAAAATGCATCAGCATTACAAAAATATTATCAATGGATTACACCTCATACAAATCCTTCAATAGCGAATAATTATCAGGGACAAGGTGTATTGGGAGCAGTATATAAAACAGATACATATAAACCTTTTAATTGTGCGAACGGAACATTTGAGAGCGGCGCTTGGAGTAACGCGAACGCTTATTCACATAGTTCAGGAGCCGCACCTACATTACCTGTTCTTCTTTGGTTAAATAGTTTTCAAAATGTATGTTTCAAAAGACCTGATTTTGTAGAAAGTGGAAGAGAAGATTTTGGTAATCAATATTTTTATGGTGGGAGTCATTACAAAAGGGTCAGTAAAGTAAGTAGTGATAGTTATGATGATTTTGGAACAATGAGAATATCATTTAATGTACCATACGCTCAGCAAACGTGTGAAAATATGGCGAAATGGATTAAAACTCAGGAACTATATCCTGAATTTTGGGATTTTAGAAATGCAAGTAGTGTATATCACGATAGGAACCTTACAGAAACCCGAGGAGTTGATATGTATTTAACAGTTGGTTCAGGTAATGATAATTTTGTATTAGAAGTGATGGCGGCGGGTCCCTTGAAGATGTCTGTACCTTATGGAGAAAGAACAATGACAATTACAAATGCAGCATTCACACCGAATACTGTAACTATAACTGATATAGAGGATTTAAATAGTATTTCACAAAGAATAACAATAGATGGAGTAACAAACGCAACAATCGCAGCAGGAACAGAATTATTAGTGAAACAAGTTGATGTATTACCTCAGTTGTCAAGTGATAATTCAAGATTTTTTCATTTAGATATGGTACAAGCGTATGAAGATGGTAATAAAGCGACGGCATCAGATAGGAAGGAATTTGGCTCAGACCAGAATGCGAGTACAGCAACATTAGCGACTGCATTAAAATACAATACACCTTCACAACCTTTATTTTGTACTTATATCAAAGACCAAGAAAATACATTTTTTGAAAGTCCTGTTTATAATGATGAAAGTAAGAAATTATCTTACGGAATATTTTTGAAGGATAGTAGTGGAAATATTCAAATCACAATGGAAGGAGTTGGTGGTGTTCCTTTAAAATATTATAACAACTATGGATTTTTTATAGGAGGCACTACTGCGGTCACATCAAGTCAGTATGGATTGGATAAATACCGAAGACATATTGGATACGACCCTCACTTCACTGCATACGGGAACGCAGCGGTTGGATTATATACTCCCAGTGCGAGTGGGGTAACTGAAAAGGAAAATAATTTACAAATTGGATTTTTAACACAAAATAGTTTAGGAGAAGGTAAGGCACGCGCAAATCTTTTTGACAGAGGTAGGGTAATCAATCAAGTATATTTAGGTTCATCAAATCCTAAATTAGTATATGACAGTGTAAAAGATAGATTTGGTTTCAGTGACTTTTATACTCCTGAATATTTAGGAAATAATGGAGGAGCAGGTAGTGATGCACAAACTAATCCTGTAAGAGATGGTAAGGCATTAGTCTATAAAATTAATAAAAGAACATTAAGACAAAATTATTGTCCTGGTATGAATCCTTATCCAGAAAAAGCGCAAGTATATGTAAAAGATACGGCAGGCACTAAATCATCAGCGGCATTGAAAGTAGATTTACCGAATAGAAATATTTATCCTTTTTCAATTATGGATTGTCAATCAGGAATATCAATACAGAGTTTCGGAATATCTGAAGAAAAATGGAATGATAGTCTTTTAGGAATATTAGGATTTACATATAATCAATTACAAAGTCCTGTGAGTGCGAGTAATACAACACAAACGAGGGTGAATACATTTAATTCAAAAACATTAAATAAGGTCACAACACAGGCTGCGGTGAAAGCGGAAGATACACTCATATTTAATATGAATATATGGGGAGCGGAGATGTATAATCCAAATGTCGCTACTGCACAGATATTACATAATGCGAGTGTAGCGGAGTTTTATCAGTATTATCCTCCTATTGTAGTAGATAGTGATAGTCTTACTATTACAGCAGAAGGAGTACCGAGACAGATGTTAAATCCATTTTATACTATAAGAAGTGATATTGTAGATGACGCATCATATTTTGGGAGTTTGGATAGTGGAGAAAAATTACCTGTTGTGTCTCACGTATTGAAACAAACTGACGGTGGAGATTTCTTTTATAGTAGTGATAGTTCATTACAATTTACAATTACAAGGGCAAAACCATTAAGCACAATCACAACTGCAATATGTGACCCTGATGGTTCATTCGCAAGGGTTGATGATAATAGTGCGATTATTTATAAAGTTCAGCGTCAAAATAAATTACCGATTGATTTAATAGCATCATTGTTTGGAAATCAAAAATAAAAATTAAAATATTATCCTAATATAAATGGAAGAAATTATTGAACGTATCTCATCTATTCAGGACGAATTAGAAGATATCAGTATGACACTGGAAGTCCAAGAACCTAAAAAGTCAATATGTGAAATATGGAAGGATAATTTTTTATGTTTTATAAATAAAAATATTAAACAATTGTAAAATGGAACAGATGTTCGCAGAAGATGTAGAGGAAATAGTAAATGTATTAAAATCTCATAAAAAAACAGACCTGATAACTAAATTAAGAATTCACTTTGAATATCTGCTCGACGAGGACTACATACCTCCTAAAAGGGTAAAAAAAGAAAAATATAGTGATAGTGAGGGTTCAGCGGAGGAAGAAGATATAGGATATACTACGGAGGACGAACAAGGATTTTTAAGTCTTGCGTGATTTCCTACGAGGTGCGATGAGGATATGGTCTTCCTTATCAATTAGATTAAGTCTCAAGAGACTAAATAAAGACATTTGAAATGCATAGTGGTCTTCGGTAGGTATTTTTTTACCTTGTTTTTTTCTATTATAAATCATATCACAATAGTTTTTGGAGTATGCTACAAGGTCTTTTATATTATGGTTTTTTCTTAAACTTGTTTCAATGAAGAATTGAGCTTCACGTAGGTAGTCATCATAAGAATATTTCCCTGATGGTAGAGAAGATACAAGTAAGTCTTCCCAATATAATACAATACTACCGTTCTTTCCAACTTTAATCATCTTATGGTATAGTATGCAAATGAAGTTTCAAATTTAATTATTTTTCAAGAAATATATAATTATTAAATCTTTTTAAATAAGAGGTTTCAAGAACTCTTAATCTCCTACGATTATCTACAAGGTTTTTCCAAGATTTATCAAGGTTGTTCCTGTTGCGGATATGCATTTGATTAGACATATGAAATCTTAACAAAGTATAGTAATACATCATTTAATTAAGTAAATAAAAAAAATGGAATAAATGATAATATTAATGTTCCTGTAAATAAAAAATGTAAAAAGGTTGTTGTAAAATATTTTTGTTTTATTTTTGTGTAAAAAGTTTTT
>WLWF01001514.1_pt1 | contig 18769 bp, 32 predicted proteins | sample 6718331 | NCBI WGS metagenome assembly WLWF01 (sample SAMN12718692, study PRJNA515312) | sponge metagenome | isolation source: marine sponge | host: Mycale hentscheli | place: New Zealand: South Island, Marlborough, Capsize Point | collected 2003-05-01
AAGGCATTAGAGGTTGGTTACAAAAGAAAAGGTTTCAATTTAGAGACAAGCAAGGTAGGTTTATGAGTTATGAAAGTATGACTTATTTAATCTCAAGAAGCATATATAACAAAGGTTTAAAAGCTAACCTATTTTTTACAAAGCCATTTGAAGCTGGTATTAAAAGATTGCCAGATGAATTAATAAAAGGCTTCGCATTAGACATAGAAGATAATATAATACTAGGAACAAAATAATATGGATTGGACATTAAGCATAGCACTACATTTTCCACACAATAGGTTTGCACTAGGTTGGGAATTTATAAATGCAGACAAAGAATACAACTACAACACTATAAAACTTTACTTGTTTATAGCTACACTAACACTAGACTTTTAAGATGGCAAATATAGCATTAAGAAACCCGCAGTTTAAAAAAATAACAATACAAGCATCTGGTACTTTGTCTGTGGTTTGTGAGGTGTCAATTGATACTGTTTTACGTTACACTTTAATTAAAAACGTAGAACCTAGTACAACTGTAAATTTTGATGTAGCTGAACTTGCAAGGGATTATATTGAGATAGCATACCAAACAGATTATATACCACAAACTGTAGCTATTGAAACTGTAATAACACCTTATGATGGTTTAAATGGTACTGGTAATTCTTTACCTTTATTGGTAGAAACTTACAATGATGTAGGCTTTGAGGCTTATGGTGAATTTACAGAGGGTGTAAACCCAGAAGTACCTTTTGGTAGAAGCTTACCTACTTTGTTGATACCAACAGATGATGATGATGAGTTTACAATATTAGCACCAAATAACCAAGCTGGTAAAATACCATACCTAACAAGTACATTTAGAGGTGCAGATGCATATACGGGAACAGATACAAGCGTAACAATACAAGGTGTGGATTGTACAATAAAAAGAATAGACTGCACAAAATATGGTGATGGTAACAGAATTATATACATAAACAAATATGGTGCACAACAAGATTTATGGTTTTTCTTAAAACAAACAAGAAACATAGCAAGAACAAATGAGGGTTATAAATCAAACACCATAACCTATCCAAGTGGTGGTGCTACATATTCTGTACAAGATGCACCAAACAAAGTATTTAACACACAAGCAAAACAAACACATACTTTTAGTAGTGGGTATTACCCAGAGTTTGCTAATCAACAATTTGAAGAATTACTATTAAGTGAATTTATATGGTGGTCAACAGTTAAAAAAGGAAGTGGTATAATCATACCTTTAAAAGTTAAAACCTCATCTGTGGCTTTTAAAACAAGTGTAAATGATAGACTAATAGAATACACAATAGAGTTTGAAGAAGCATTTGATTATATAAACAACATTAGATAATGCGTAGATTACAACTATACATAGGTAGTGAAAGAGTTGATTTGTTTAAGGATGAAACAGTATCACTAACACAAACTATAAAAAATGTAAAAGACTTAAAAAAGGTATTTACAGAATTTACACAAACTTTTTCTGTACCAGCTTCAAGGGTTAATAATAAGATATTCAAGCACTATTATAACTTTGATATTAGTGGTGGTTTTGATGCAAGAAAAAAATCAGCAGCAAGATTAGAATTAAATGATTTACCTTTTAAAGATGGCAAAATAGCATTGCAAGGTGTTGAGTTAAAAAACAATTTAGCACACACATACAAAATTACTTTTTATGGAAATACAGTAGATTTAAAAGATATACTAGGTGATAACGAATTAGCAAGTTTACCATTAAACCAAAACCAAATATATGATTATACGAATGTAACAACAAGATTACAATCAGAAAGTAATGATATACTTGTACCTTTAATTACTCACACTAATAGACTAATTTACAATAGCGGTTCACATACAACATATGACCCAGAAGCAACAATCAATAACATAAGCCATCACGGTAGTGGTACACAATCACAAAATGGTGTAGCTTGGAATGAGTTTAAATACGCAATTAGACTACAAGCAATTATAGATGCAATAGAAAGTAAATACAATATTACTTTTTCTGATGACTTTTTTAATGATAACACAAATGAAAAGTTTCACAATTTGTTTATGTGGCTGCATCGCAAAAGTGGTGATGTAGAACAAGCGGCACAAGTTGAGGTTATATACACAAGGTTAGATGATTTGGTTGTAAAGTCTGGTTCAACAGAATACATATCAACTGTATCTGATGGGGTTATATCTGTAAATGCACCAGTAGGTGTTACACCAAGTTTATTAAGGTTTCAATTTGACCCAGTAGACAATACAGCAGTTTACAATGTAAGGGTATTAAGAAATGGTGGTACTGTAGTTGGTGAATTAAATGGTGTTACAAGTACAAGGGGTTTAGATATAAATGCTGGTCAAGATGGTTTACTTAACAACTCAACATACACTGTTGAAATAGGTGGTATTGTTTCTTTTAATGCAAATGATATTGATGTACAATTAAATTGGTTAGATGTATTTAATACACCAAATTTTGGAAGTGATTTATACCACAACAACGCATCTTTCCAAACAGAACAAGAATTTCAATTTAACATAGTTGAGCAGATACCAAAAATGAAGATTATAGATTTTCTTTCTGGTTTGTTTAACTTATTTAACCTTACTGCATATGTTAATGATGTAGGTACAATAGTGGTAAGAACATTAGATAGCTACTACGCTGATAGTACACAAGTTTACAACATAGATAAATACCTTGATACCACAAAATCAACATCAGATATAGCATTACCATTTAATGAAATAACTTTTAACTATAAAGGATTAGGTACTTTTTTAGCAAAACAATTTAATCAACTAACAAATTCTAATTGGGGTGGTTTAGGCTACACACTTGATGGTGATATTTTTGATGCACCAAGTGAACCATATAAAATAGAAGTACCATTTGAGCATATGCAGTTTGAAAGATTATATGACCAGGATGATAGCCCACCAACTGCAACAGATGTACAATGGGGTTATTCTGTTAATGAAAACCAACAATCATATATCGGTGAACCATTGTTATTTTACCCTATCTTAATTAGTAGTGGTACAAGTATAAGAGTAAGAGATACCGCAACCGCGAATGTTTCAGATTTAACTAACTATTTTATACCATCTAATAGTTTAGCTTTATTGCCAAGCACAAGCAAAGTAAACATACATTTTCAAAATGAGTTTAATGAGTATTTAGCAAATGAACCAGAGGGTATAATTGGTGGTGATAATGCATTAGGTTTTACAGATACAATATTTGAAACTGAGTACAAAGAGTACATACAAGATGTATTTAATTTTAGAAGAAGATTAGTAAAGATAACTGCATACCTACCTATGAAAGTTTACTACAATTTAAAGTTAAATGACTTAATAGAATTAGGACAAGATAGATACAAAATAAACTCAATGAAAACAGATTTAACAACTGGTAAAACAGAATTTGAATTACTAAACACAATATTATGATTAAGAATATAATAGACTTGTTGCAAGTGGTTGATGGTGATACAGAAAACATAAAGATAGCACAAGGAAAAAATGCTTTACCTAAAAATGTAAAGAACGGATTAAAACTACTTAAAAAACAAATCAAATGGCAATAACAAAAACCATTAATTTAGAAGTAAACACTAAAGATGCCCAAAAGAGTTTAAAGGGTTTAGAGAAAGGTGTTGAAGATGTAAACAAGGAAGTAAAAGAAACTGGAAAGACTACTCAACAAATGGGTGGCACACTAGATAAAATTAGTGGCGGTGCTGTTTCTAAATTTGGTGCATTTAAAAGTGCAGTTGCTGGTGTTACGACTGGGTTTAAATCATTAAGGGTTGCAATCATTGCCACTGGTATTGGTGCATTGTTAATTGCGGTTACTGCTTTAGGTCAAGCATTTACAAGAAGTGAAGAGGGGCAAAACAAGTTTGCTAAAATACTTGGTGTTATTGGTAGTGTTACTGGCAACCTTTTAGACTTATTAGCAGATTTAGGTGAGAGTATTATAAGTGTTTTTGAGAACCCTAAACAAGCACTAATAGATTTTAAAAATGCTTTTATTGAAAACATTACGAATAGGTTTACATCTGCATTAGATACGGTTGGGTTTTTAGGTAAGGCAATAAAAAAGGTTTTTAGTGGTGATTTTAAAGGTGCATTAGAAGATGCAAAATCTGCTGGTAGTAGTTATATAGATAGTTTAACTGGTGTAAAAAACACAATAGACAAAACAACAGAAAGTGTAAAGAGTTTCAATAAAGAAATTGTTGATGATGCAAAAGCAGCAGCAAAGATTGCAGACCAAAGAGCAAAAGCAGAAAAGGAAGCAAGAAAACTAATTACCGAAAGAGCACAAGCTGAACAAGACATAGCAAGGTTAAGAGAAAAAGCGGTTAATAAAGAAAAGTTTACCGCAGAACAAAGAATACAATTCTTAGAAGAAGCGGGACAAATAAGTGCAGACTTAGCAGCAAAAGAAACTGAGGTTGCAAAGTTAAGATTAGAAGCTAAATTAACAGAAAACTCACTTACCAAAAGCACAACACAAGATTTAAATGAAGCTGCACAATTAGAAGCTAATGTTATACAATTAGAAACTCAAAGATTAAACCTACAAAAAAGGCTTAGTACAGAATTACTAACTGCAAGGCGTGAAGCAACAGCACAAGCAAAAAAAGATGCAAAAGAAGAACCAGTTGTTGTAGATGAGAAACTAAAAAAGATACTTGAAATACAAAAAGCATACACGCAAAAACAACAAGACTTAGAAGCAGAAACAGAAATACAAAAAATACAACTTGAAAAAGAACGTAAATTAAAAGAGTTAGAAGATTTAGAAGCTACATATATACAAAAAGCACAAATTGCTGCATTCTACGAAAACAAAATACAAGATGTAAAAGATAAAAACGCAAAGCAAGATGAGGAACTTGGAAAGCTAAGAACACAACAAGCATTAGGTGATGCAAGAAACACATTTAATCAAGTTGCACAATTAGCTGGTAAAGATAGTAAAGTAGGAAAGGCAATGGCAATAGCTAGTGCTACAATAAGTGGTATACAAGGTGTAATGAACGCATACACCACAGCACAAAAATCGCCTATTACATTAGGTTTCCCAGCATATCCAACAATACAAGCAAGTTTAGCTGGTTTGGTAGCAGCAAAAAACATTGCAGCAATTAAAAGCATAAACCCAAGTGGCGGAGGGGGTGGTTCTATACCAACTCAAAGTGGAGGTGGAGGTTCAACACCACCAGCATTTAACATAGTAGGGCAAAGCGGTGAAACACAATTAGCGGATGCAATAGGTGGACAATCACAAAGACCATCAAGAGCATATGTAGTAAGCAATGACGTAACAACTGCACAAGAACTTGATAGAAACATTATAGAGGGTGCAAGCATATAAATGCAAAATTAAAAACTAAACACGTTATATATTTATGAAGATAATAGAACTTATTTTAGATGAAGAACAAGATGATATTGGAGTAGATGCAATTTCTATTGTAGAAAGCCCAGCTATTGAAAGTGATTTTGTTGCTTTAAATAATCAAGAAATTAAACTTGCAGAAGTAGACAAAGAAAAGAAGATTTTAATGGGTGCTTTGTTAATACCAAATAAGCCTATTTACCGCAATGGTGGTGAGGGTGAGTATTATATATACTTTTCAAAAGATACGATAGTAAAAGCATCTCAAATGTTCTTACAGAATGGTAAACAAAGCAACTCAACACTAGAACACAATCAAGCACTTAATGGTTTAACATTAGTTGAAAGCTGGATAGTAGAAAGTAAAGAACAAGACAAGTCTGCAATGTATGGTTTAGATGTACCAGTAGGAACTTGGATGGGTAGTGTAAAAGTTAATAATGAAGATGTTTGGAATGAGTATGTTAAAACAAATAAAGTTAAGGGTTTTTCTATTGAGGGTTACTTTGCTGACAAAATGGAAACACCTAAAGACAAAACACTAGAAGACTTAATGAGTGAAGATGATATTTTACTCAATAAGATAAAGGACATACTTAATGCCTAGAAATAAAAACAAAACAATTATACCTAGTAGAACATCACCTAAAGGCGGTGGACGTGCTTGTTTACGTTGGGATACTAACAAGTATTCTATTGAATGTTGTGATGGTTATTTAAAGGCACAAGGTATTGGAGTAAGAACCAGAACAGACTGAAAATGCAAATTTTAATTTAATAACCGTTATATAAATAGTATGAAAGCAAATGAAATGTTAAACGAAATAAAAACACTTTTAAACATCGAGGTAAAACTTGAAGAACAAAAGTTAGAAAATGGTACTGTAGTAAGTGCAGAAGCATTTGAAAAAGGTAAAGAAGTATTCATTGTAACAGATGATGAAAAAATTGCAATGCCAGTTGGTGAGTACATCCTTGAAGATGGTAGATTGGTAGTTGTAGAAGAAGAGGGTATTATTGCAGATGTTCGTGAAGTATCTGATGAAGTACCAGCTAAAGAAGAAGAAACTGAAGAAGAAGTTGAAGAAACTGAAGATTTAGAAGAAGAAGTAAAAGAGGAAATGTCTTATGCAACTAAAGAAGAATTGGCAGAGGTTAAAACAATGGTTGAAGAAATTAAAGCTATGTTAGAGCCTAAAGAAGAAATGAGTGAAGAAGTAAAAGAAGAAGAAGTTAAAGAAGAACTTTCAGCAGTAAAACCAATTAAGCACAATCCAGAAGCAAGTACACCACAAAAAAAGCAAGTACAATTTGCTAAGGGACAATTTAACACAACACTAGATAGAGTATTAAGTAAATTAAACAAATAAAAATGAATAAAAGAAACGTAAATTTAGCAACAACCGTAACCGTAAATTCTACCTATGCTGGTGAATTTGCTGGTGAGTATATCGCAGCAGCTTTGTTATCTGCATCAACTATTGATGATGGCGGTCTGACCATAAAGGCAAACATCGCCTTTAAAGAGGTGATTAAGAAAGTAGCTACAAGTGCAATAGTACAATCTGCATCTTGTGATTTTGACCCACAATCAACTATCACACTAACTGAAAGAATTATCGAGCCAGTAGAGTTACAAGTAAACCTACAACTTTGTAAGTACGATTTTGTTAACGATTGGGAAGCACAATCAATGGGTTATGGTCTTGGTCAAACATTACCACCAAAATTCTCTGATTTCTTAATTGCACAAGTAGCAAGTGAGGTTGCACAGAACACTGAGTTTTGTATTTGGCAAGGAGATACAACTGCTGGTTCTAACAACTCTTTTGATGGGTTTGAGAAACTAATTGATGCAGCAGCAACAGCGGGAGATATTCCAGCGGGTCAACAAGTTGCAGCAGTAGCGGGTGGTTTAACATCTGGGAACATTATTGATGAACTTTCTAAAGTAGTAGATGCAATACCAGCAGCACTATACGGTAAAGAAGATTTATTTTTATACATCGGAAGTAAAGCAGCTAAACTATATGTACAAGCACTAGGTGGTTTTGGAGCAAATGGATTAGGAGCAAATGGTGTAGCTAATATGGGAACACAATGGTGGAACAACGGAAGCCTAACGGTGAACGGTGTGAAAATCTTTGTTTGTCCTGGAATGTCTGACAACAAAATGTATGCAGCACAACGTTCTAACCTTTACTTTGGTACTGGGTTGTTAAACTCAACAAACGAGGTTAAGACTTTAGATATGGCAGACCTTGATGGAAGTAACAATGTAAGAATGATTATGAGGTTCACCTCAGCGGTTCAATTCGGTATCGCTTCTGATTTAGTAGAGTACGCATAATAATTAATTAATCTATAGAAAGGGGTGGGTAGTTAGTCTGCTCACCCTTTTTTTTTAAAACATAAAAACAATGGCTTGTACATTAACAACGGGTAGAAAGCTACCTTGCAAAAGTGCCTTTGGAGGCATTAAAACGGTTTATTTTGCAGAATATGGTACTATTGCAAGTATTGCAGTAGATGGAACAACAAAAGAAGCTACAATTACAGATGGTTCACCAGCACCAGAATGGTTTGAATTTGATGTTAAAGGTAATTCTAGTTTAGAGACAAGTGTGACTTCGTCTAGAGAAAATGGTACGACATTCTATACTCAAACTTTAAATTTAACACTAACATTTTTAGATGCTAAAACACAAGCAGAGTTACAAACTTTGGCAACTGCTAGACCATACGTGGTCGTAGAAGATTACTACGGTAATAGCTTCTTGTGTGGATTTGAAAATGGAATGGAAGTAACTGGTGGAACAGTAGTAACGGGAGCAGCAGCTGGCGATTTAAGTGGGTTTACACTTACCTTTGAGGGTATGGAAGAAACTGCACCGTATTTCCTTGATGCAGCAGTAACAGCATCTGCAACACAGATTGACCCAACTGCATAAATAGTTATTTATTTATAAATTAAGAGCATCCTTTATAGGGTGCTTTTTTTTGTTTTTACAAATTAGTTATTTTTATACGTTATATAATTGATGATAATATTAAGCACATCTGCAACCGCACAAGATTTTTCTATTATACCAAGAAACTACATTAGTAGCTTCACAATGGAAGTTAGAGATGATAGCACAAATGTTAGTGTAGACTATTCAATTACTAGTGGTTTAACAGTAGGTAATTATTTAACTTTTAGTAATACATTTTCACCAGTATTAATTGAGGGGCATTTTTATAATTTAACCATATATACTGATGACACAAAAACATCTGTAATATTTAAAGATAGAATATTTTGTACTGACCAAGATATTAGCCAAACAACAAATAACCATTATAAGATAAATGAGGGGCAATACACCACATATGATGGAAATGATAACGATTACATAGTAGTATGAAAAAAAGAAACGAAAAGGGGCAATTTGTAAAAAGCAAGGTCTCTGAATTTGGGTTTGTTAATTTAAGCACATATACATCACCAGAAGTAAAAGAAGTAAACGGTGCTGATTGGATTGAGTATGGTGCAGACAATAATTATTTCCAGTATTTGATAAACCGTTACAATGGTTCACCTACAAACAACGCTGCAATAAATGGTATCTCACAAGCTATTTATGGAAAAGGTTTAAATGCTACAGATAGCAACAGAAAACCAAACGAATACGCACAAATGATTTCTTTGTTTAGAAAAGATGTAGTTAGAAGATGTTGCTATGATTTAAAACTAATGGGACAAGCAGCAATCCAAATTATATACTCAAAGGATAGAAGCAAGATTGTTCAGTTAGAACATATGCCTATTGAAACACTAAGAGCAGAAAAATGTAATGAAGATGGTGATGTACCAGCTTATTACTATTGTAATGATTGGAAGAATATAAAAAAGAGTGATAAACCTTTAAGAATACCAGCTTTTGGTATGTCTAATGAAAGCATTGAGATATTATACATCAAACCATACAAGAGTGGGTTTTATTACTACTCACCAGTAGATTATCAAGGTGGGTTGCAGTATGCAGAGTTAGAAGAAGAAATATCTAATTACCACCTAAACAACATAATGAATGGTTTAAGTCCATCTATGTTAATTAACTTTAACAATGGTACTCCAAACCAACAAGAAAGACAATTAATAGAAACCAAGATAGCACAGAAGTTTTCTGGCACTAGCAACGCTGGTAAGTTCATACTTGCGTTTAACGACAATAAAGAAAGTCAAGCAGAAATTACACCAGTACAATTAAGTGATGCACATAACCAATATCAATTCTTGAGTGAAGAAAGCACAAAGAAAATAATGGTTGCACACCGTATTGTATCACCTATGTTATTAGGTATAAAAGATAGTAGTGGTTTAGGTAACAACGCAGAAGAAATAAAAACTGCATCTCTTTTAATGGATAACACCGTTATAAGACCTTTTCAAGAACTTTTAATAGATAGCTTTGACCAAATACTAGCTTACAACGATATAAGCTTAAACCTATACTTTACGACCTTACAACCGCTAGAGTTTACAGAAGTAGATACCGACATACAAGACAAAGAAACCATAGAAGAAGAAACTGGTGTTGAAATGTCAGTTAATTTAAAGAAGATAGATGGCAAAGAGGTTTATGAAACAATAGAAGAAGCAGAAGCAAAAGCCAAAGAACAAGGTTGTGAGGGTTATCACGAACACGAGGAAGATGGTGTTGTTTATTATATGCCTTGCAAAACACACAATGAGTTTTTATCTGATGAGTTAGGTGCAGAAATACTTGAAAACCTAGAGGGCGAAACTATAAGCGACGAATGGGAACTTGTAGATGAGTTAGAAGCTGATGAAGATATTAGTGATGAGGATTGGGCAACTATTTGTATAAAAGAAAAGAAATCTTTGTTTAGAAAGTTTGCAGATGAGATAACCGCAAAGCCAGATGGGTTTAGTTATTTAGATAGCAAGAATTATAAGATTAGATACAAGTATGCAGTTGGTTCTTCAAAGGCAATGAAAGACAATAACAAGTCAAGACCATTTTGTGAGAATATGATGGGTTTATCTAGGTCTGGTGTAGTTTATAGATTAGAGGGTATTGATGCAGCTTCAAGAAGTGGTGTAAATAGCAACCTAGGACACAAAGGGAGACCGTATGACTTGTTTAAATTCAAAGGTGGTGTTTACTGTCGACACAAGTGGGTTAAGGTCTTATATCGTCTTAAAAAGAACACAGAGCCATCTAAGGAATTAAATGACTATAAGAAAACAAGAACAATACCAAAAACTTATAATAAATCACCTAGAGGCACAAAGCAATCAGAGATAGCACCCGTTAATATGCCAAATCAAGGTCATTATCCAGGAGTAAAATAAAAAAATATGGCAACAGTATTATTTATAAATAGAACAGATTTAGTAAGAAACTCTATCATTGATGGTAATGTAGATACTGACAAGTTTATTCAGTTTATCAAGATTGCACAACAGATAGACATACAACAAATCATAGGTACTAAAATGTATGATGGTTTAACTGATGCTATTGTGGCTGGGATTGATTTGCCAGCAAATGCAAGGTGGAAAACTATTCTAGATGATTATATAGTAAATATGCTAATATGGTATGCACAATCAAACTATATACCTTTTGCAGCTTACCAAATTAAAAACGGTGGTGTTTATAAACACACATCTGAAAATGCACAAAACGTAGATAAAAATGAAGTAGATTTTTTAGTTGAGAAAGCAAGAACAAATGCAGAATGGTATTCAAGAAGATTTATTGACTTTATGAGTTTTAACCAAGCTACTTATCCAGAATATACAGATAACATCAATGATGATATATACCCGAGTTATGAAGCAACATTTAATGGGTGGGTACTTTAGTAAGAAGTTATGAGTTACAAACCAAAGGCAAAGAACATAGAGAAACTTAAGGTATTTCTTAAAAAACGAAAAAAGTAATGGCAAACGAAATATACGATAAATCTTGGTGGGGTGATGGTGTTTGTAATAACACAGTTAATTGGGGTTATGTATATCACCCATATGCGGGTTGTACACCAGCAGAAACTAGGTTTGTAATATCTGTAAAAACAGACAATACGGGCACGTCTAATAATGACCAATTTACATTACCATTTAAAGGTACTTATGATGTTGATTGGGGTGATGGAAATACAGATACTGGACAATTCAACCAAGTTACACACACATACGCAACTGCTGGAACTTATGATATTAAAGTAACACATATTAGTGGAGAATGTAGAATGTTATTTAATGGTGGGGGTGACAGATTAAAACTTTTAGAAATTAAAAATTGGGGTGTTTTGCCTTGGACAAATTTTTTAGGCGCTTTTAATGGTTGTCAAGTTATGGACATTACCGCAACAGATATACCAGATTTAAGTAGTGTATTAAGGATTGATAATGTTTTTAGAAATTGCCGTGCAATGGTTGGCAATTCAACTTTTGCAAATTGGGATGTAAGTAATATAAATAATTTTGCTAGTTCATTTAGGGGTTGTTTTTTGTTTAATCAAAATATTTCTTCTTGGGATGTTAGCACCTCAACAAGATTTGATAATACATTTTTTGATGCTAAAGTTTTTAACCAACCAATAGGAAGTTGGAATATGAGTAATGTAACTAATATAAGTAATATGTTCAGAAATAATTTGTCTTCTTTTGACCAAAGTTTAGCGGGTTGGGATATTACAAGTTTAACAAATGGTTCGAGTATGTTTCTTGCTAGTGGTATTTCAACCGCAAATTATGATGCAACATTAATAGGGTGGGCAGCACAAAGCATAACTAATGCAGTAAATATTAATTTTGGTAATTCACAATACACACTAGGTGGTGCAGCAGAAACAGCAAGAAATACTTTAGTAAGTACCTATGGTTGGACTATCGTTGATGGTGGTGGTATATAAAAAATAAAACTATGCAAGGAGATTTAAGAAATACAAACGTTTGCTATCCTACAGAAGAAACTTGGTTTATATGCTGGGATGATACAAGGGACAATATAAAAGCCTATGGTTCTATAAATACCGAACAATGTATGGATACATACTGGAATGAGGTTGATTATTATTTAGATGAAGAAGAATGGTTAGAAGTACTTATTGAAAATGGTATTAACCCAAATGAAGATTAATTACCACCAACAAATTAATAATAAATGTCAAAATTAAACGAAAATACAGAAGTAACTCTAGATTTAAAAACAATCGGTATTGTGGTGGCGGGTGCTATCTCTTTGGTGGGGTTGTACTTTACCTTAAAAAAGGATATTGAATTGGCAAAGGAATTACCAAAGCCAACAATTACTAGGACAGAATATGATTTAAAAGACCAATTGATTAGGGAAACTATAATGAATACCCAAGAAAAGGTTGAGGAAAATAGCAGCAAACTAGATAAGATTGACGAGAAGCTATATAAAATAATTGAGAAATGAAATACCTAACATTTATAGCATTATTTTTATCCTTAAACCTAACTGCTCAAGAATATTCATTGCTTGAAATAAACGCAAAGTGGAATGCAAAAAATAGCTTACCACAAAAAGAATTAGCTGGGTTAAATATAAAATTTGCTTGGTTAGAAAACCAGCCACAAGTAATTCAAGAAAGTGTTAAAGCTGTACCTATGTTAATTCTTATGAAAGATGGCAGACCAATACACCAATGGCAGGGGGGTATAAATTTAAAACTAGCTATAACTGATGAAGATATTAAAAAGGTTATAAGTAAAATTAATTAGTATATTTGATACTTAACCAAAAAACAATACAATGGGAAAATTATCAAAAAGTGAATTAAAAACATTTAAAGAACAAGAAGAAAAGAAACAAGCAATACTTCACGATTTAGGTTTATTGACTACACAGTCACATACACTATCACATATGTTTGCAGAACTTTCTATGAAGCAAGAACAAAGCAAAAAAGAACTTGAAGAAAAATATGGTAACATAGAAGTAAACCTACAAGATGGAACTTTTAAATTAATCACAGATGAAAAGAATAAGTAAACACATATCATACAAAGAAGCAACTGGTTCTAATTATGCTAAACAATACGGTATAAAAAACAAACCAAATGAAGAGCAAATTGAGAATATGCAACTACTTGCTGAAAAGGTGTTTGAACCATTAAGAGAGTGGGTAGGTTGCCCAATTAGAGTTAATAGTATGTTTAGGTCTTTGGAACTTAATACTGCCTTAAAAGGCTCTCAAACGTCTTCACATATGAAAGGTGAAGCAATGGATATTACAAGTATGGCTTGTGGTAAAGAAAATTGTAAATCTAACCTTGAAATGTTTCATTGGATAAAAGACAATTTAGAGTTTGACCAGCTTATATGGGAATTTGGTGCTGAACCTAAATGGTTGCACGTTTCTTATAACAAAGACAAAAACAGAAAGCAAGTATTAGTAACCAAAAGACAAGGTGTGTATTACACTTATTAATATGCCAATACCAAAAAAGAAAGCAAACGAAAAGCAAAGTGATTATATGATGAGGTGTGTACCTCAACTAATGCAGTATCACGATAAATCACAAGCAATAGCAATTTGCTATCATAATTTTCAAGGTTATGAAGTAGAACTTGAAACGTATAATGACTATCCAAAGAGTGCAAAGAACAATGCTAAGCGTGCTTTAAAGTGGGTAGAGAAACACGGATGGGGTCGTTGTGGTGAAGCTACTGGCAAAAAAAGAGCATCGCAATTAGCAAAGGGAGAAAATATTTCAAGAGATACAATAGCAAGGATGGCATCTTTTAAAAGGCATCAACAACATAAAGATGTACCTTATAGTGATGGTTGTGGTAAGCTTATGTGGGACTGTTGGGGTGGAACATCTGGTATAAACTGGGCAATAAACAAATTAAAACAAATAGATAAGAAATGATAACAGACTACAAAACATTGCTTATAAATTTAGGAACATTTTTATTTTCAATGACAAATATAGATATAGTATTAAAGATTATTTTATTAGTAGTAACAATAGGTTACACAGTACACAAGTGGTATTTGTTAAATAAGAATAATGGAAGAAAGAAAAAGCAAAAAAAAGTTTAAAGATACTAGGGTAGGTAAATTTCTATCTAAAGTAGCACCAAATATTCTTAAAGGTGTAAGTAATGTTGTACCCGATGCTGGTATTTTAAAGCTAGTAGGTGGTCTTATAAGTAAAGATGATGCTATCACACCTAAAGACAAAGAAGAAGCGTTAAAACTGCTTGAATTAGATATTATAGAAATACAAGAAATATCTAAAAGGTGGCAAAGTGATATGTCTAGTGATAGTTGGTTATCAAAAAATGTAAGACCAATGATGTTAATCTTTCTTACTATCTCAACTTGGTTATTAATTCTTATGGATAGCCTAGCAATAGATTTTGGAGTTGCTACTGAATGGATAGATTTGCTTAAATCACTTTTAATTACAACATATGTTGCTTATTTTGGTTCTAGGGGTATGGAAAAATATAAGCATATTTCGCAGAAATAGAATAGTACCCCAAAAGCATTATCTTTTATTTTATATTTTATTTTTACTTATTACTATATTTTTTTTAGTATATATTTTTAGATTTATATTTATATATACATTTCTAATTATTTATTTTATATATTTGAAGTAATAAAAAAGTGTAAAGTTATTACTTTTATTTTAAAAAAACAAATATGGAAAATGTTAGATGTATTCAAGTTAGAAAAGATTACTATTTACTTTTTATTGGTGACAAGTCTTTAGGTGAGTTTGAAAGAAGCCAATTAAGAAACATTATAGAAGTTATAGATAATGCCATCTAAATTATCAAGAAGCAAAATAGTTAAAAAACTAGATGCTATATTTAGCCAGTATATAAGGTTAAAGGATGCAAACCATAATGGTGATGTAACTTGCTTTACTTGTGGTAAAGTTTCACACTATAAAAAAGGTATGCAATGCGGTCACTTTCAAAGTAGAAAACATTATGCTACCAGGTGGATGGAAAAAAACGTAGCGGTTCAGTGTGTGGGTTGCAATATGTTTAAAGCTGGTGAACAATATTTATTCTCAAAGTACCTAGATGAAAAGTTTGGTGATGGTACTGCTGAAGAATTATATATAAAAGCAAAAGAAACTGTAAAGTATTCTAATGATGAATTACTAGATATGATAAAACACTATAAAGAGTTGGTAGATAAGTTATAATTAAGTATATTTGACTATTCTGTTTTGTTAAGTGAAAAGGGGTTTGGCTATATGTCAAGCCTTTTTTTTTATTTTTTTTTAAAATATTTTTAAAATATTGTTGTGTTATTAAATTTTTTGTTTATATTTGCTTAACATTAATTACTAAAACAGAATATTATGACACTTACAAAACAATTATTACAAGAACAAGACTTAGAGTTTACAAACTCACAAGAAGATTTTATTGAGGTTACAGCACTTAATGACAAGTTTAACTTATGGTTAAATGGTACTATTATAAAAAGTACAAAGTCTTTAAAACCAATTCAAGAAAAACTTAATTTTTTACTAACTAAATAAAACAGAATGAGAACACAGAAACACGATTTAAAAGACGAAATTAAATATCTTGAATATGCTTTGTACGAAGCAGAACAAGACCAAGATGCAATAACAGTTTTGGCAATCAATGAAAGATTAGATGTATTAAAATCAACCTTAATAAATATACAATAATGGGTACAAATTATTCACAAGAAACTGCTCAAGATATTATTAAGCAATATAGATTTAGAGTTGAAGCACTATCAAACAAGATAGAAGAACTACAAGCAAAAATAGAAGTATCACAAATAAACAAACAAAATGGATAGAGAAAAATTATTAGAACTTTACAAAAGGTACGATTTAGGAAAAACAGATGTGTATAAACATCAACACTATGTCATCATCACCAGACAAGGTATAGAAAAGATAGCAGCAAAAGAAAACATTACAATAAATTATGAAGTTGTAAATTGCGAACCAAACTTTGCGGTTGTAAAAGCATACGCAAAAAAAGAGGGTGTAGAAATACAAACCTTTGGTAGTGCATTAAAAGGTGCTAACTATAAAGATGGGAATTGCAATTCTTGGTACGTTATGGAGATGGCTGAAAAAAGAAGTTTATCAAGAAGTGTACTAAAGCTAACTGGCTTCTATGAATTAGGAGTATTTGGAGAAGATGAAAGTGATGACTTTAAAAGAAAATAGATATGAGAAGAAGAATAAAAAAACCATTAGATGATAAAGTAAGATTTATACCTTGTGATGAAAATAAATTAATATATTCGTATACAAGAACTGATAGAAAATCAACAAGATTTGAAAAACTAAATAAATAAAACACGAGGTGTTGCGTGTATTGACAACACCAAAATTTAAACTATATATTATGAGTGCAATTATTAACGGAAGTATCAGAGTAGATAAACTTCCAAAAGAAAAATTTGTTAAAGGAAAAGATGGTGCGGTGTACTACAACTTCACAATCGCAGTACAAGATGAAACAAGGTACGGTAACAACGTAGCTTTTATGGATAGCCAAACCAAAGAAGAACGTGAAGCAAAGGTTGCTAAAACCTATCTAGGTAATGGTAAGGTTGTTTGGATGAGCGACAAAGGAGTAACAGTAGCAGAAAGAGATGAGCAGCCACAAGCGGTAAGTGAACCAGCTGGGGATGGCTTACCATTTTAATTAGCCTTTTAAAGGGTGTGAGTTTTTAACTTGCACCTTTTTTTTATATATTTAACAAATGACAGAAAAAGAAACAGAAGAAAAAATGTTTATGGAATTTATTGCAGATACTTGCAAGATAGACATAAACGAAAAATTAGAATACCCACCAGTATGTTTAAGCTATGGTGAAAAGGTTTTACAATCAGATAAAGGTGATACAATAGTACCAATCGCTTTAGGAACGTTTGGCAACTTAAGCGTGATAACTGCACCACCAAAAACAAGAAAGAGTTTTTTTTGTAGCTTATTAGCAAGTGCATATTTAAGTGGTACAAATATATATGGTGGACAAATAAAAGGACATAGAGGCAATGGTGATTTAATTTACATCGATACTGAACAAGGTAAGTGGCACGCATCAAAAGTATTTAGAAGACCATTAGATATGGATAGCAACATACCAAAAGATAAATACCATACGTTTGCATTGCGTACAATAGGTTATAAAGAACGTTTACAATTTTTAGAACACTATTTAAAGGAACACATAAAAGAACCATCTTTAGTAATCCTAGATGGCGTAGCCGATATGTGCAATGATGTAAATTCTATAGAACAAAGCAATAATTTAGTTAGTGCATTAATGAGATTAAGCCAACAACAAAACGTACATATAATAAATGTAATACACCAAAACTTTGGAAGTGCTAAACTTGGAACTGGTCATTTAGGTTCAGCACTTGAGAAAAAGGCGGAAACTGTCATATCCCTTGAGGAAAACACAGTTAACAAAGGTTGGACTACAGTTAAGTGTGGTAGAAGTAGAGGGTATTGCTTTGATACATTTAGCTTTGAAGTAAACGAAAAAGGATTACCAATAATAGTTGGTGATTTATATGACCCATTAAAATAGTATGGTACAAAAAACAATGATATTAGTTGCTGCAAAGCACAAAGAATGGTTAGAGATAGTTTGCAGTTTTGGATGCAAACCAGAAATAGCAGAAGATATTGTACAAGAAATGTATTATAAAATACAACTAAAACTTGAAAAGGGTTTGGATATAATGTACAATGAAAAAGAGATTAATTACTATTATATATTCAAGACTTTACGAACATTGTTTTACGATTTAAAAAGAAAAGGTAAAAACATTACTATGGTTTCTATGGATGACATACACCTAACAACTACAGATGTAAACTTTAAAGAACCATACGATAAAATACAAGACGAACTATCAAGAATGTTTTGGTATGATAGAAAGGTATTTGAAATAATAAATGAGGGTGAAAGCATAGCTGAATTTTCTAGGAAAAGTCTTATACATTACTACTCACTTTATAACACATATAACAAAGTCAAGAATAAACTAAAAAAGCTATTATGAAGCACAACGGAGATTTTAAATATGATTTAAAGGTTGGTCAAGTAAAAGAAAAAGAACTTGCAGATATTTTACAAGGAAGCACTATAGAGGTTAAAAGAGATTTAAAGACAAAAGAAACTGGAAATGTTTTTGTTGAGTATTATAATTTAAGAAGTAAAAAACCAAGTGGTATATCCACAACTGAAGCTGAATTTTATTGTTTTGCAGTCGAAGATACATTCCATATAATAAAAACAGATGTACTTAAA
>WLWF01001515.1_pt1 | contig 18760 bp, 18 predicted proteins | sample 6718331 | NCBI WGS metagenome assembly WLWF01 (sample SAMN12718692, study PRJNA515312) | sponge metagenome | isolation source: marine sponge | host: Mycale hentscheli | place: New Zealand: South Island, Marlborough, Capsize Point | collected 2003-05-01
TCTAACATAATTTTGCCCTAAAATAAAATTGGCCTGCCCCTAAAACCAAAAAGGGACAGACCAATGCCGAAGTTTTCTGAGAGAGGAAACGAAAGAGGTTGAAACCAAACCTCAAACAAATCACTTCGGGTAGCGGTGAGTCATCCCGCTAAGTTAAAGATAATCTTTTTCTTCTCCTTCAGAGGAACCCATTTCCCCTGAGTAAATAACTTTCAATAGAAAGTAGATTGCACCTATGAAAACTGGTGCGATAAATATTAAGATGTAAAAGAACAGCGCGGACTCTCTACTCATTGCGCACCACTTATCATAAAATTACGTCTTTCAGCGTCATGCCACATTGCGTCTGTGATGTTGTCAAAATGAAGGAACTCACCATTTACTGTTTCTCCAGACCTGTGGTCCCAAGAAATGTAATAGTCATCTTTAAATTCTTTAAATATAACAGCTACTGGGTGTATAATAGAACCACTAAACATTATCTTTGATTTAATTTCTTCTGGTAATAAATCATAGTTCATATAATTTGTAAAAATAAAAAAAAATTTAATTAAAATATATTCACTACAAGTTATTAATTAGGGGTAATAATAATATTCCCCTTCACCACTTATTTTTTGATATTGTATTTCAAATTGATATTGTATGCTATTAATAGTTTCTTCTGAATAATTATCTTTTATCCATTCTACACATTCTTCATAAGTATCAAATGGTCCACTTTCATTATAATAATCAATCTCGTTATTTTCTACTACAACTTCATAATTATTTTGTTCTCCTTCTTCTTGTCTATTATCAAATAGCTCAGTTATATACCCACAATCTTCTTTTTTACAAATAGGACCCATTTTAACATTCCGAATATAGGAAATCAACCATTCGTAAATCTTTTTTTTTGTAGTATTATTTAGATTTGGAAACGGAGCTCTAAAGAGAGTCATTCTCCCACACTCAACATAATAGAATGTTTCCATGTTAACTAATTATTGTTTAAAGTTATAATCAAATTCAACATTCAATTTTTATTATATCCAGTTGTTTAGTAAAAAACCTGCGCTCCGTCCATACTAACAGTTAGAGTTCTAATATGTACTAAGAAATTATGTAATAATTTAACCATGTTACTTGTTGTTCTATAATCTAAATATAATAATACTGATTTGTTAACAAGATTCATAGAACTTCCCACACCACTAGCAAGTGACCTCGCAACAAGCCATGAACCTGGATAATCAGCAACAAAGTTTCCATTATTCAATGTAACTTTATTTAACTGAGTTACATTAATATTAGCACTTCTTAATGCTTTTTCTACTTCCCATATATGTGCTCCTTCATGGTATTGACCATAAACATATGGTCTACGAACATCACTTGCGGCAACTGCGTCCCTAGCAGGGAATTGTTCTCGCACTAAACTGACACGTCTATCTGGTACAAGTTTGTTATTAATTTGATATTGATACCTATCAGCATCTAAATACATACCATATAATGAATTACTATTTACTACTGTATCTACTTGCTGATTTATAGGCACACTTAATATAGATTTAACACGAGTTAAATCAGCAGGTATAATATTTGTAGTTGCTGTTTGTGATGCTGGAATTGCGGTATTAACTGCGGTCCATGTTATAATATCTTGAGAATAACTGCCTTTAGCAATAGCACGAGTTATAGCTTGAATTTCTGATGGTGGGGGAATTACTTTTTGTATAACAAGTCTTGGTTGATTAACTGAATATCCTAAATTACCAGCACCTGCTACAAGAGTATCAGTAGCAGTTAAACTATGAATAGTTATACCTGTACCAGCACCAGCAGCATCAATTAGACCAGTAAACTGGATTCTTAATTTATTTCTATCACCAGCTGTTCCGTGTGCTACACTAAATTGTTCAATAGCAGCAATAGTATGAAGACCATTAATTGCTGTGCCTCCACCTACAAGGCGAACAATTTGACCAACTCTAAATGGAAAATTACATGAAGAATTTATTAAACCTTCTCCCTCTAAGGGTGCCTGAGGGGTTTCAGCAGTGCCACCAGATATACTATTATATAAACCACGTTGAGAAACAATTAAAAAGTTCTGGGCACCACCGCCTGGTGTATCGTCACATGATACTGAATCAGCAGTTTCACATAACCTTAATACTTTAACAGCTGGAGCTAATACAATCTCTACTTCTAAAGGCATTGCGATACATGGGTGTGCTCTTGTGTTTCTAAATATACCTCCAAGTAATGGTAAACAAATTTTACGTCTTACATATTTCCAACACTGGGCTGCGGTTGATAAACCTGTAGTTCCATTAGGTGCGGCACTAGGAGTAATAGCAGCATTTTTCTGTATATATGGATTATCTTGTGCTAATAATGATTTAGAACAACCTTCAAGTAAACTACGTTTATTCATGTTTCCTTCATTATCAGTAGCACTATAGTGTAAAGCAGCATAAACATTATAACTATTTAATTCTTCAATTAATCTACCTTCGCTACGAATCATTATTCTATCTATAACTGATTGTCCACCAGTTAAAGGGTCTAACATCATACAAGGCTGGACAGCATTTTCTGCTTGTCCTGGTACACCAATCTCTACTTCAAATTCTAAATATGAATTCGCACCATCCATAAATCCTACATTACGTGGTATATCAAACCTTACAATATTATTCTCAATAAATTGATTACCATTTTTACATGGAATTAGTAAACTATCTTGTCCAATCCGAACAGCATCTGAGCGAGGTTTAAACATATAACATTATATAAGAAAAAAATTTAAAAAATTAAATCATAAAAATCATAAAGCATGAAAATCGGAACTATCAATTACTGGTGCTGAATCAAATGCTATACCAGACATTTGGGGAGCACGTGGTGGTGCTGGAACATTGTGTTCCATTTCTTTATTTTGTTCATGTCGTTCTACTGCGTCCTTAATTAAAGAACCTATACCTATAGCTCCTAATATTAATTCACCAGCTCCTGGTATAACAGCACTTGCTGCCGCCGCTCCACCTAACGCTCCTCCCATTACACCTATTTGTTTTGCTTTAGCTGCTCCACTCTCACCACTAGACAAAATCTCTGCTCCAGCTGTTAACCCTCCAGCTATAGGGCCACCAGCTGCGAATGCTGCTAATGGCGCTGCTTCTTTAGCAATTGCTGTTGTTTTTTCTCCAGTTGTTAAACCTTTATCTGTAGCAGTTAATATACCTTCACCTATAGCTGCTACACCACCTGCCGCTCCACCTACATCTTCACTTGTTACTTCACTAGTTTTAACTTCTACATCTTCTTTAGGTTCTTCTGGTACTACTTTTTGTGCTTCTGCTACTGCTGATTCAGTAGATACTTTTGCTTGTTGTCTTGCTATATCTCCTTGATTTAGTCTTTGTTGTAATTCTTGTGCTACTGGTGTAGGAGCTGGTCTCGCCGTAGGTGCTGGTGTTGGTGCCGTTCCTTGTGCTTGTTCTGCTGTGCTACCATATGGCCCTCTTAAATCTCTTCGTCCTTGTAAATCTTGTGCTGCTGCTACTCGGCCACCTACAGTTTGTAATGCTTCAGTTTCTCTTGGAGGTGGAGGTGGTCGTACTACTCTAAACTGCGCATCTGGTTGTCCTAATGTTCTAAAAAAATCTTCATTACTTAGTTCTTGTTGTGGTTGTTCCTCAGGTCTATCTGCTCCTAATCTAACAAGTCTATCTTCTGTTCTATCAAATGGGTCAATTCCTGCTGGTTCAGGGGCAGGTGCTGGTGCTGGTGCTGGTCTAAGGGGTGGTGCTTCTACTGGTTCAGGACCTAATGGTCGTGCTCTTTCTTCTGCCGAAGCTAATGGTCTTGTTGCTTCAGTATCTCGTGCTGGTGGTCTAAATGCTTCAGCTGGAACAAATGATGCTGGGTCTTCTGCTAATCTTTGTTGTCGTGCTTGTTCTTCTGTTATTCTAGGTTGACCTCTAGGTATACTTGGTGTAGGTGCTTCTGGGTCAGTGAAAGGTAATATGTTTCTTAAATTTGTATTAGGAGTGTCAAATCCCCTTGCGTCTTGTTCAGCACTAAGTTGTTGATATTGTTGTGATGGTGGTAAATCTTCTTGTCCTATTCTATTAACATCTCGTACTTGTTCTCCAGTATTCCGGTCTTTTAATACACCTTCAGCTGGGTCATAGAATAAATCAGCATTGAACCCTCTGCTTGTTGGTGCTCCTCCAGTGCCTAATGCTTTTGGTAATCCGAATTCACTAGCTGCTTCAGATAAAATATCACTATGTATTTGTAATTTACCAGGGTCTAATTTACCTCCAGTTTCTGCGTCTTCTACCCCCATTCGTGACATGCGGTCTACAATTATATCTTTAACATCGTCTGGAAATCCTTTAAATTGTCTTACATTAGAATTATGAAATGATTGTAATGATAATTCTTCTGGTGATATTAATCCAGGTCCACCTTCATCTGCTCTATCTGGTGTAAATTCAGCAGGTAATACAGCACGTGGCCCTTCTCCTGGTTCAGTATCTCGTGCTACTTCTGCTGCTCTACCAGTGGCTCGTCTTGCTATATCTGCTGCGCCACCAGCTACTGGTTCTGCTACTTCTCGTGCTGCTCCAGCTATTTTATTAGTTGCTAAATCCTTTAATGTATTGACATGGTCTTGTAATTCACTTAGATTTTCTGGTAATTTTCCATTATATTTTTCATCATATGCGTCAGCCATAGATTCAGGTAGTGCTGATTTTAATTTATCTACAGTTGCTTTAGCACCTTGTCTAAATTTACCACGTCCAAAATTTTTAACTGCTTCAGTAACTTCTTCTCTACTAGGTATTATAGATTTACCAGCTCTATACCTACCATAAGCACCTTTACTAAGTTCATATATAGCTGGTACAGCTAGATTTAGATTCTCTAATTGTTGGCCAGTAAATATTTGATTTGCTAGTTGTTTACCTTGTTTATATGCTAAATCAGTTTGTTTATATATTTGTTTTTCTACGTCAAAATTATTCATAGCATTATTATATCTGTTCTCATAATCATCTAAAGCATTAGCTTGTTGTTGTAATGCGGCTAATAAACTCATAGTATAAATAATACAATGATAAAAATTATATAAAATATTAATTCTTTATGTGAAATAATGTGGGTATTTTAATTTAGTTTCTTCTAATAGCTTAAGGGCTTCTTCTTTTGATTTTCTAGCAGTATTAATAATTCTTTTACCTAAACGCTCTATTACTATTCTATATGTATTTTCTTTTTTTATAAATCGTATATATTTTACTGCTTTATCAGATTTCCAAATGTTACACCTATGACAACAAATATTTCTAAATTTACCAGTAGCATGACAATGTTCCATATTTTTAATATTATTTTTACTATATGGTTCACCACATAGCTGACATTCTTCACTATTTAAATATTCTTTATAAATTTGGTCTATAAATTCTTTAGATTCTTTAAGTCCCCTATATTTCCATTTAGCAATTAGTATATTTTTTTTTCCTTGAGGTGATTGACTATATTCTTTTAAATGTTGTTTATTTTTTTGACGCCATTGTTTCATATATTCTTTTTTTTGTTCTTTAGTCTGAGTCATTGTTTATCTTCTTTAATTTCTTCAGAATTATTTTCAATTTTATTATTTAATAAGTTTTGATTAACTCTGTTACCAGCTTCATCGTACATACTATAAATTAATTCTGGTTCTGATAATTCACCTCCCCATGCGAATATTCTCATTGTCTTAAAACAATTAACCATAAATTGATATTTCTTAGCTGTAGCATATTCATAACATTGTTTCCAGTTTTCTTCACCGCCTAAATGACTATGTAATTGTATTAAATCTTCCATCTGCTTAGCACTGGGTGTATAAAATACAACAGTCATAGATATATTACTTCTAACTGTTGGTGGTAATCCTTTACATGCTTGTAGTGAATATATTAATAATGTTTTCATATGTCTAACTGTACTAGTAATTTTATTCATTATACTATGTTGTTTAATACTACCTAAACAATCATCTAAAACTATACATGATAATCCTCGGTCTTCCGAATCTTGATTCATTATATTATTATAGATACCTTCCATTAAACTATCAGAATATTCAGTTTCAACCAAATCAGCTTCTCTAACTAAATGTACATTCGTTAAATCGTTCTCAGCAGTGGGACTTATAAAATATAGACCACCATCAAACAATCCTTTCATAAAATCCTCACGTAGAAGCCAGTTACTTAATAAATTACCTTTACCTGACCCCATGCCACCAAATAAAGCAATAGCAGCTCCATTCTTCTCAAATAATGGTTTAAAAGGTTCTGGTAGGTCCCTTTCTATATTTATAAAATCCTCCTCCTTACGCACTCCATAAATTTTAAAATCTCTTTGTTCTTTAAACTTCCTACTTGATTTAATCTTTTTAGGCATAATATATAAATACAATATTATTTTTTACTGATAATTACCAAACAAACCAGCTAATGTAGGGTCTTTAGGTTGTGCCGATTGTGCCGCTTGATATTGTTGTTGTGGCACATATTGTTGTGGTTGTGAATAATTAGGCATGTAGTATTTCGGATGGAGTGGCGCTTGTCCAATAGCATTAGGTGCTTGAGGTGCTGGTATACTAACTCTAGGCTGTGGTTTCATTTTCTTTTTTTTTTCTATGTAATTATCAATACTATTATTAATAAGATTTTGTAATCTTTCTTCAGACCATGTGGCCTGTGCTTCTGCTTCATTTTTCAATTGTGCTTTTAGAGCAATCATTTCGTCTTGTTTTGCTCTCTTTTCTGCTTTTTCTTCTTTTATTTTATCTTTTTTTAATTGTTTAGCTTTTTTTTCTATATCTTTTGCTTCTTTTAGTTCCTTTCGCCGTGCTAGTGATTTTTCTCTTGCTTTCTTTAAATTAGCTAGTTGTGCTTCTGATAGTTGTCTTTTTTTCTTTTTAGGTTTTTCAATTAAAGGTTCTGTTTCTTCAACTACAATTTTCTTTTTTTTTTTAGGTTTCTCAAATAATTGTTCTTCTTCCTTTTGTTCTACTAGTGGTTCTTCTTCTTCTTCTTCAGATTCTTCTTTAACCTCCACCTTAACATTATCTCCTTCCTCTAATTTTAATTCTTCGTCAATAGCTTCTCTAGATACTGGTAAGATACTCATATTTATATAAATATATAAGAAAATAATATTATAAACTTGTATAAATGAGTGATATTTGTATTGATAGTAACTTTTCAAATATAGTTGATTTATTAGATAATAATAAAAAACACATTAAAACTGCTGATTATATTAAAATAATGGAGTCATTAAAACATATTTATGAAGCTAAAGAAAAGATAGTAATAAAAAAAACATGTAGTAATTGTTTACAAAGTTGTAGTGATAGTGAATGTTCTTCTGATAGTGAAGATGATTATTAATATTATTATTATTATTATTATTATTATTATTATTATTATTATTATAAAGTAACTATAAATATATAAAGTAACTATAAATAAAGTAACTATGTATAAAAAAGGAACTCTCAAAAAAAAGGGAACTTTGATAAGAAACTGGTAAGGAGTTCCTTTTTTTTTGTAACTATGATAAGAAACTATACTACATAAATGAAAAAAGTAACTTGGGAACTTTCAATAGTTGAAAAAAAAAAAGTTCACAAAAAAAAAAAGTTCAAAAAACACAGAAACTATAAAAATGCTCAGTTCCTTTTTTCTAGAGTTCCTAAATATATATAGAAAAAGGAACTTAAAGGTTCCTTTATTATATTAATTATGAAGACTGGATATTTTATACATTATTGTGATAATTGTAATGCTGAGTTCCCTAGTATAACTCATTTAAATAGACATAAAAAAACAGCTAAACATATTAAAATAGAATCATTAGATAAACCTAAAACATGTATTCATTGTAATAAAAGTTTTACAGAAGAAGGTTATAAAATTCATTGTGAAAGAAATGAATTATACTGGAAACATAAAAATGAAGATAGGTACAAATTTATAACTGATGAATGTAGTTGTAATAATTATTTATTTTTTGAAAAAAGATATGCTACTTATAAAGAATTAGTACCATTAGCAAATGAGTATATTAGGAAATGGCGATTTAAATGTGAAACTTATAGTGACTATAGTTCTTGTTCAGAAGAAGAAGAACAAAATATATGTATGAAAATAACTTAATCTACTTTATCAATAGAATCTTCTGTTACTTCAGAATTGTCACTATCATTTATAATATCTTTTTCGTCTTCTACTCCATTAACATAGAGTTCTCTAGTTAAACCTTCTCGCATACAATTAAGTAGTTCAACAATATTTTCTAATTGTTTTAATTTACCTAATGTTATTTTTTTTTTATCGTCGTCTAGCTTTTCAAATTTATTATCTTGAAAATGTAAAAAATCCATATATAATATACAACTAAAAAAAAATTATAAAAAAATCAATCAAAAGTAACTACAAATGATTTATTTTCTGCTATATGTTGCTTTGCCTCTTCTAAAGTCATACCAGCTACTTTTCTTTTATAATTATATTTTGTATATGCTACTTTATTAAAGTTATTTAAATCTTTAATAATTTCATTATAACAAGTTACATGATATTGTCTATCTTCCCAATCTGGATTTTTTAAAAGAGGTCTAAGTGCTTTTCCACATATTTTACAGAACTTTTCGTTCATAAAATATACATATATAATTTTTCTTTAGAAGGGGCGTAAATTATTGTTAATAGTAGGTGCGCCACCAGCCTTAACGTGGAATTCTAAATTTATTGTTCCTGGAATATTTTTTATATTATATTTTTTATTTGTAAAAAAGTCTTTGTAAAATAATTCTATATCTAATTTATTAACTGTAAAATTATTAGGATTTGTTAATGGTCTATATAATAAATTATATGGTTCATACGTTATATCAATATCTTGACTCAATATGCCTATATCATTTACTGGTATAGGTACAGTTCCAACAACTCGTGAGTCAGAACCAGTAGTATCTGATATGACTGTCAATTGGTCATTACTTATACCATATGGAAAAGTTCCGTTAAAATTTGATATATCTAAATTATTTATTGCTATAAGTATATTTTGTGGTAAATCTTGTAAAGCATTAGTTTTATTTAATATTAAAAATTCATTACCAGCTGGTGTAGTATCATCATATACTATAACGTCGTCAATATCTTGATTACCTAAATAATAAAATGATTGTGCTGATTGAACTTGAGTATCTTGTTTATATAATCTAACTAAATTAGTTCCTTCATTTTTAATAAATCTCTTATTAGATAAATTACCTAAACCATAATCATTTGTTGAAAAAAATCCCCATGCTTTCCAAAAATTAAAACTAAGTCGTGATATTCCATAAGCACCTGCTTCCCAGACTGGCTCAATTGACATAGTATGAAATTCATTATTATTACCTTCATATGTTAAATCACCCTGGTCTATTGTATCTTGTGTTTTAGGTATATAAGCATTAGAATTAAACTCCCATGCGTCTGTTCCAGCATCAGTATTAGCAATATAAACTGGATTTATATGTTGTTGTGGATTAATATTAATATTAGCAGAATATATAACAACAGCATTAGGGTCTGAGTGTGGGTCATTATTTTGTCCGTGTAATATATTAACTACAAATCCTTTTGTATTATGTAAATCATTACCACGTTGTATTTGAATAAAGAAATGGTCACCATTATTATTAAATTTATTTACTTTTACATGTGGATTAAATTTAGTATGATTTATTGCTACACCAGCATTATCAAATAATTCTGGCGGTTCTATAATATTATATACATATTCAGTTGCTGTAGCGTCATAACCAAATTCTATACCGAAATCAATAAGTTTAGTATCATAAGTAGTAATAGGTTGTTTATTATCACCAGCTTGACTTCCTTGTCCTAAAAGTTGTATACCCCATGCCATTTTACCATTAGCATTAGCAGTTACAACATTAGGAAATGTAGTAATCCAGCCTCCATTGTAGTCAAAATCCATTTGACTAGCAAAACAACAACATGCTCCAGTAGCACCTCTAAATCCATGTAAGGCAGCACCTTGTATCCAGTTTACTTTATCTTCATTGTTTACATTAATATAGGTTTCATTTCGTCCCATAACTTTAAAAGGTGCGTAATCTACATTAAATCCGATTTGTGTTAATAAATTATTACCATATTCAAGTACATTATAATCAACACCACTTGTTAAATTTGATATTATTGTGTCTATAGTTAATTGAACTTGTCTATTACCATTTACATATGTAGGTGATGGACTTACAGCATAAAAAGCATATTTATTAGTAATAGCTCTGGCGAGAATTGTATTAAAATCAGTTTTAACTGCTCCTTGATTAGTTGCGTCGTCAAATAAAACTATTTGATTACATGGTAAATAATCGTAATATTGTGCCCAAGCATCACGTCCATTAAATGTTTCAGCACCAGGTAAATCTGTATGAGCATTATATAAATCGTCCCATAGTATATTATGGTGTATACCATCAATTTCAACTCTACATGCTACTGCTGTCCAATCTGCGCTAACATCTGGTACTTGTATTTCAGGTAATACTTGAACTGGTAATCTAAAATTAGCTTTAGGAGTAGCAATCATACTATTCTTAGGAAAAGTGATAGGTTGACTAAAATAATTAGTGAATTCACTTTTATTAGAAACCGTTTGTATATTAATAGAAGCCATTATATATTATACAATTATTTTTTTTTGCCTAATTTTAATTCGTTTTTATCTACTTTTGCTGCCTTACCTCCAGTAACTGCTGAATAGACTCTTGCCATAGCCCATTGCTCCTTGCTTTTTACATTAGGTCTTACAGATTTAGGATTAGTTTTATATGCTCCAATACCTTTATTATAAATCTTTTGTAGTGCTGATTTTTTAATACCTGTAAGTTTTGCTATATTAGCTAAACTATTACTAGTACCTTTTTTTTGTTTATATTTTGCGTTAAACTTTTCTTTATATGATACCATATAAATATAAAAATAAAAAAAATCTACTTAAAGTTATATTATTTCTTCTCTTTGTTCTATTTGTAGAACTAAATGTGTATCTGCTTGTAAGTTATCTGCTTTTTTACCATCTTCCTTAGATATTTGTATATCTAATTTACTAATGGGTATTTCTCCTGGATTGTTGAGAGGTATCCATACTTTTTGTTCTGCCGAATGTTCGGTTATTTTTACACCTTGTATTTCTTTACTACTAGTTTCAACTGGTAGTTGATATATTGTCTTGTCATAAGAATGATTTTTACCATTATAACTTCTATGTGGTAAATTTGTTACTTCTACATTAAATACTTCATCTTCTAATGCTATGTTACTAACTTCAGCTGGTTCATCAAAATATGGTGTATCTGGACCAGCAACTGCTTGATAATCTAGTACTTCTTCAACAACTCGTTGATTAACATTATCATAGTCTTCAAAAAATATAACATTATGTAAGTCTTCTATATCTGTTAAACCTGGTCCATAATCAGATATAGCAGTATCAAATGGTAATTTATCTCTAAGATTATAAGGTATTTTAATATTTTGTATCATTAGTATATCAGAAAACTGTCCATATCCAGAAGCGTTTCCGTCTTTAAAACCTTCACACCAGAAAAATGGTGTATTAGTATTTGCTTGATTAACATCTGGTAAACTTGTATATTTATTAGGTGTATCATCATTAAGAACTTGTGTTTCAACTGGAGCACCTACCATAAGAGGGTCATCACCAAATCTAGAATATCCATTTACTAATGCTGTTCTAACTTCGTCCCAAGTCGCAATTGTGGCACCAACATATCGTGGTTGACTAAAAAATCTGAATTGACATATATGTCCAAAAAAGTAATCACTTGCTGGATTTAATGTCATATTAGTATCAGACCCTGCTATTGTCATGGGATTTCTGACACGGCCACTTGTTAATACACCTGTTCCTCCTGTTCTAGTAAATCTATTTTCATTTACAATATCTACAAGTTCAACGTTAAATACACCAGCACCATTATCAAAATAACATAGTTGATACCATGTATTATATCCAATATTAACACGTGCTGCTGTAGCTATATCTGTTAATGTAAACTGGTGTCCAGTTCCAGCATCATCAAAAACTTCTATATCATATGCTAATGTTTGTGTTAAACCTATTTGAACTACTGCTCCTTGTGTAATATTTAATGTATTTCTTCCCCCTATTAGGGTCATAATAGCACTATTAGGTAATGTTACAACTGCCGAGTCATTCATTGCAAAAAATAAACAACTAAAACATGTAGGCATATTAGTTTTTAACATACCATTATTTATTGTCATAGCGTAAACATTTTTTTTACTTGAGTTAGGTGTAGCTGGTTCTGGAGTTGTTGTATCAACACGTTTAAACACTGGCAAGTTAGTTAAATATTCGGCAGCGTTATTAGCATAGGGTCCAGTAACAACTTGTATTGCTTCATTTAAGCCATTATCTCGGAATCTTCCTACTGGATTATTATCCCTTACGTCATTCTGAAAACCATTTCCTCCCCAGCAACCCATATATGTATTATCTGCTCCTAAATTTGTAGTAGTAGATACATAATCATGTGAGACTAAAGAGGCATTATGGTCTCTGGCCGCATTTTTATACATAAAATTAATTCCAGGATTGTATTTTGTATTTTTTGTATTCCATGTTAATGCTGTACCATATGTGCCTCCAGTATTTTGAACACTACCTGGCCACCAATAAACTTGTCCTTGATAATCATATTGTATAACAATAGGTCTATATGCTGATGTAACATCAGCGTCAGCAGCAGTATTAGGAGCTAAACCAATTCTATACATATTACCAATAGCAAATCTTCCTGTATGTGCTGTTTCTATTACTCCAGTATCTTCTCTCATTACGTCAATATCTAATATACCATCACCTTTAAATTTCATATCTAATTTTCTAACAGCGTAAGCAGCATATCCATTTAATGGCGCATCATCAAATAAAACACCATTACCACAATTTGCTGGACCTATTGTAAAATGGTGTATTTCACCAGCATCTGATGCTGCCTGGTCTGGACATGCCGTTATTGTAAATTGATGGTGATTTATTTTATCTAAATATGTAAAAGTGTTACCATTTGGAGGGTCACCATATAATTGAAAACTTTCTCTATTAGCTGCTCTAATCATACCTAAACCATATGTAGCACCTCCTATAGTATAATTAGGTTGTGCTTCAAATGGTGTAGCATTATTTTGTCCTCCAGGTGATGAAGTCCATTGTATTAACATACAATTATTATGAGCATTAGTAGTAGCCGGATTAACATATCCATGGTCAAATGTTAAAGTAGAATTAGATAATGTTACATAGTTTAATTCTTGTTGTGGTTCATATGCTAACTGTCCGGGATTTGTAGGTAAAATCCAACTTAAAATTGTAGTGCCTTCGTCTGGTGTAAATTTATTAAAAAAATTAAATGCTAATTCTAACTGGTCTGGATTAGTAGGGTCTACCCTTACTCTACAATTAAAAGCATTTTTAATATGTATGTTTAGACCTCCAAATACTTCATTGAGTTTATCTCTAAATTCACGTATACTAAATATAGTTTCTGCTGTTACAATAGTAGCTGTAAACTGATTTAATGGGTCAAATCTTATTGTCATTGTAGTATTTGCTGGTATCACAATAACTGTACCATTAATATCTTCAACAACACTACCTTGTATATAACAAATAAAACTATTAGGTTTTATTATAAGGCTATCATTAAAATAATTACTAAATTTAGCATGGTCAGATTCTCCGTTTGATGAAATAGTAAATAACATTATATATATTATATTATATATATTATTATGAAAAAATTTAATCCTAATAAAGATATGCGTATTCCTATGGAAAAAGCCCATGTATCATACAGAAAACCTAATAAATATAAAAGCATAGCAGCACATGAAGCACGAATAGACGGCATTATGGTAGAAGAACGTCCTAATGAATTTACACTTGTACCAGGGTTACAAGGAGGTAAACAAAAACCTAAATTAAAAAAAGAAAAATTGTTTGACATGAAAAATGATGGTAAACCATTTCCAAAAAAAAAAATGAATAAAACAGAGAAACTAAGTAGAGCTTATTATATGATAGACGGTAAGAAACAATTTCATGAAATATAATTATTGTAGATTAAATTTTTTATATTGACTATCAGAAGCATTAATACTCTCAAGCCAGTTAATAAGGAAATATTCCATATTTTCACCCATAAAATCACCAAGAGCCTCTGGCATATAGTTATGTTCAATAATCTCAGTAAAACTTTCCCATTCCTCTTCAGTAAATTTTACATTCCAACAAAATTCTAAATCTTCTTTAGTATATTCTGTAAGACTAATTGCTTTTTGTTCACTACGTATTTTTTCTTCATAAGCAACTTCGTCATTTAATTTAGAAACATAACCACAATCCCTACGCAGAACATTAATACCATATTTATCTTTTATAATCTGAATAAGTTCTAGGCCAAAAAAGTAGTCAGTTCCTTCACGTTCTTTTTGAAAAAGAGTTAGTTCAGAATTGTTAATAAAGTAGTAAGTATCCATAATCATTGTTATAAATAAATAATAAAATAACAAAGGAAAAATAACATTCAATTTTATAAAATCATGACCGCAACATTAAGTTTTCATAATTGCTATAGAATACTAGGCTGTATCTGTCACCCTTATAGGGTTCAACCCAATGTAAGAATTGAGAACCATTAAAACGACAAGGTGCTTGTCTAGGGTCTAGTTTTTTTATTTCTTTATCACTATATTGTACATATGTTCTTCCTCCAGAATAATTACCAAAACAACATAGTATACTTTCACCAATATTTTTACTATCAAAATGAGGTGGACATGGAAAATTTTTATTCATTTGAACTTGTAAATACTGAAAATCTGGAAAATATATTTCAGCAAATTCTTTAAAAACATTATCTAATTCTGGATATTCATCTTTAACTTTTGTATTCCATAATCCTTTATATATTGAGGGTGTTCTATTTTTAGTAGGGGATAAATAACTTTTCCAAGTATAACCATATAACATAGAACCTGTCCCTTTAGGTGTATAACACATTTTTTTACGTTCTGTACCACTATAATATTCTAATGTAGACAATATTTCTGTCATTAAATAATTATCAGCTAACCAATCACCAGTAAAATACATATATAATATACTAGATTATTTTTTAGATAATTTTTTTTTTAAATCTGCTTTACGTCTGGTTAAATATTCACGTTCTTCTGACTCTGGTATTTTTTCTGGATTATCATAATCCTTTAAATCATTACTACAAGTTTCTTTTTTTTCTTCTACTTCTTTTGCCTCTTTAAATTGTTCAACTACTAATACTTTCTCAAGTATTTCAACTACTTTATCACGTGAATAAATATCCATTAAATGTTTAACTTTATTACATTTATCACATAATTTAGATGTTATACACCATTCGGTTCTACAAAGTGGGCAACTGAACATTTAATATACTAATATATAATATTTTTAAAATTCGTCATTATCCGAATCTTCTTCTATTAATGGAGGTAAACTACCTTCATTAGTATAATAACCTTGAGGAACAACTGGAGGTGGTTCTGTTCTATAATTAGCTGGTGCTTGATTATAAAAATATGGTTCCATAGGTGCTGAATAATTTGCTTGTATTATTTCTGACTTAGTGATTTGTTCTTCTTGTGGTAATGAATTGTAGTACTTATTTTTTGTGATTAAATAAATTATTGAAGAAAATTTACTTAAATTAGAAGGAGTTTTTAAATCACTAGTATAAATTGCTGTATGTATACTTGTTATTGTTTTATCTTCATCTACTGTAAAACTTATAGAACTTGCTCCTAAATCAAATGCGAAATTAAAACTATGAAAATTTCTAGCACATATTCCTATTACTGGTAATTTAGCACCATTATCATTACCGAAAAATTCTTTTGTAGGAAAGTCACTACCTATATAATAATAAGGATTTTTACCTAATGTAGGAGCTATATCTGCTAAGAAATCGTCTGTATCTACCTGAACAAAATATTGTTGAACTGGCGCTATTAAACTACAATTATTAGCAAAAGGATTTGTTCCATTAATTGCTGGTGTTATTTTTGCTCCTACTCTTATTGCTGTTCCAGATGTATTATTTTCACCATCATATATAAATATATCAGCATTAGTATAATTATTATCATATTGAGATAATTGTGATATTGTATATCCTAATGTTTCCATAAAATCATCTCCATTTGTTTTTATATCTGCGTCAGACTCAGTATTAAATAGTTCATTGTTGTACCAGTTTATTCCAAAATTAGCTCTATTAAATGCCACACCTGGTAACTTATTAAAATATATACCACTTAACATATCTTCTTTACCTCCAGTTAATTCTGCTCCTATAATAGCACTAGGGACTGCGTCGTCAATTCCAAATGCTCCTTGTCCTTGTTTGTTTTCAGTAGTATGTGGTCTAAGAGGTGTATACATATTATTAAAACTAAATCTATTTAGTTCTTCAATATAACTTACTGTCAGATTATTAGCACCTACAAATATTTTAGCACTACCTCCATTAGATAATAAGTTTCTATTTAATCTTGTTCTCCAAACTGCTGAATATGCTGAACCATGGTCATTACCAGCATTTTCACCAGTATAATGTGTTCTTAAATCCCTTAGACCTTCATAATAACCAACAAATCTTGAATCTTTTAAATTCCAGTTAGTAAAAACTGGGGGTGGTCCACCTGATGTAGCAGCATCTGCTTGATTTAGTGCGCCACCTCTTAGTCTTATTAAATGAACTTGTTTATTTAATCTGTTATATTTTATATATGGAACTGAATATAATTTTGTATGTGAGCCTACACATGTTTCATAGTTTGTATTGTTGTCTGTTACTTTTCTAACTGTAGTTCCATTGTATGCTGGTAATTCATGGTAATGATAAAATATTAAATTACCAGCACCATCTCTAAGACTATCATAAGTATATAATGTAGATGTTAAATCTTTAGTAGAAGCTATATTATCTAATGTTGTAGCATTATTTGTTGTAATAGGACTAAATCCATAATTTAAATCTGGTATATAAGTATGTAAAAAATTACCATTAACTACTGTATTTTGACTACTAATTGCTTGTTCTCTTTTACCTACATTAGTAGGTACATTACCTTGTGTATCACCAAAAAATTCTTTATATTTATTTACATTATAATGTAATCTATCATTTAATGTATTTGCTAATGCTTCTTGAGTATAAAAACCATTAGGAACATTATATTTAGCAGTATGTTCACGCATTATTAAACAATCACCAGCCCATGGTATTGCTTCTGTCCCTGCTCCAGTTATACTACCAGCTGGTGTTGGACTTAATCTTATTGTAGCACCTGCTTCTATATCTGCTGTAAGATTATATGCTATAGTCACTTGAAATTGAAATGCTGATATAGGTGCTACAATTGTAATAGTAAGTTCTAATTCTGTAGATGCTTCTACACCGCTAGGATTCATGATTGATATTTGAGCACCTACTACTGGAACATTAGGATTATTTATATCAATTGATTCTATTTGAAATGTATTAGTGGGAGCACCTACAGGACCTGGACTTGTATAATAAAAATAATCACCATTTGCTACACCAGTATCATAGTCTAAACCTAAATTACAATCTCCTGTTAACTTGTCTTGAAAATAAATAGAATTACAACTAGTTTCATAACTACAATTAACAAATGGGCAACCGAAATGTGCGTGTGTTGGGCCACCTGGAGCAGTAGATTCTATCCAACCAGCAGGTCCAGCTCCTTGATTAAAACCACGTGGTAAACTCATTATATTACCACCTCCATCTCCAGCATAATTTGGGTCAGTTGTATCACATGGTCCTACACCAGTAGCAAAAGCAAATCCTAATCCCTCTATTAAAGCAGGATTATATGGTTCAGTTGTTCCTATTTGACCTCGTTGTCTCCAGTTTGTAGTCATAGGTCTTCCAGCCATTTCAACGTTCCAACGATACTCATGTCTTGCTGGTATACCAGCTATTATGCTTTGATATGGAGCATCACCGCCATCTGTATTATTACCTGGTTCATCTCCATTTGCTAAATGTGTTTGAATAAAAGCATTACCAGCATAATGTCGTTCATTATATTGTGATTGGTTAAATTGATAGGTATATTCAAACCACCACCTTGCTATTCTCCCATCTCCTCTACCTACATCTATACGTTGATAATTACCATTTATTATGTCTACCATTGTTTTAGGTTTACAAATAATATATGCTCCTACCATAGGTGGCACTACAGGGAGTGTTGGGTCTAATGGGTTTCCAGTTGTATTAATTTCACCATCAGCATATGCTAACTCTAATTTTAAATCTGTTCCCCCCAGGCCAGACCTATTCCATACAGCGTTATTAGACCTCCTAAATCTATTATGTAATCCATTTGGATTTGGAGCTGGTATTGTTAAATGTGGATATCTATATCCACTACCATATGTACCATTCCATAAAAATGATAAACCTTGTGGTTTACCATATCCTACTTTATAGTCATCTAAATTTTTATCTAAACAAGATTGTTCAAAATTTACAAAACCATCTCCTACT
>WLWF01001522.1_pt1 | contig 18694 bp, 29 predicted proteins | sample 6718331 | NCBI WGS metagenome assembly WLWF01 (sample SAMN12718692, study PRJNA515312) | sponge metagenome | isolation source: marine sponge | host: Mycale hentscheli | place: New Zealand: South Island, Marlborough, Capsize Point | collected 2003-05-01
GCGCGGCTGGTGCTAGTTTGTTCTGTACACACATGCCTTGTCTGGATTGTGCTAAAATCATACATCAGTCTGGTATATCAGATGTTTATTATGATGTTGACTATGTGGCTAGAAAAGGAAGTGGCAAAGAATTTATGATTAAATCAGGCATAGAGGTTAGACAAGTATGCGTTTAAACTACAAGGACTGTGGCACCATAGGATTTACCTGTAGTACCTTTGACTTACTACATGCTGGGCATATCACTATGTTAGAGGAAGCCAAACACCACTGTGACTTTTTAATTGTTGCTCTACAAACAGACCCCACTATTGACAGACCCGATAGCAAAAACCCTCCCGTACAGAGTATCGTAGAGCGACAGATACAATTAGCGGCAGTCAAGTATGTGGATGACATAGTAATATATTCTACCGAGCAGGATTTATGTGATTTATTATTAACTCTGCCCATTAATGTTCGTATCCTGGGAGACGAGTATGCTGAGTCAGAGTTTACTGGCAGGGATATATGTAAACAGCGTGGCATAGAACTATTCTTTAACAAGCGTGACCACTCATTCTCAAGCACTTCGCTCAGACAACGTGTAAGCAATGCTGGGCACTGAAGAATCCACACCTAGTTGTGCATACCTGGGTAGGCTGTCAGGCACAGAGACAGATGCTTGGATAAATCATGTAATAAAGAAAATTGTATCAGAAACCTTTGTTAACCCTGAAATAAAAAATATTGTGGCAGTGTGCATACAAGAGCTTGAGCTTGATATGGATTATCTCATAAATGTTACTCAGACACTCAATAAACTGGGCCATAAGTTAGATAATCATAAAGTACATCTGATATGTAACACGCCCAATACCAGAGTGTTTGAGACTCTGACTCGGCCTGAACACTTTGAGGTAACAGAGTTTCCACACAGATTTGGTATGTTTGAGGTGTGTGCATCAGAAATGTATTCAGACTCACCTCAATCAGTAAGCTGGAACTCTGCCAACACAGACATTGTGTATATGTGTGGCAAGAACGAACACGCACACAGAGTATTCCCTGTAATTAGTATCTCAGAGTCGGTATACAGTGACAACTTTAAGTATAGTTTCCTGAGACCATCAGAGCCCATAGCGCCAGACCAGTCAGAACAGATGGCAGTCATGGCACAAGGCTTTATTACAGCATATAACTTGCCAGAGTTTCAGAGTGTGCCAGAGTTTTATAACAGATATCATAGCATACTTGATGTGCCAGAGAGCGCCATGGTGATAGATGCTAAGTCTAAGTTTATAGTTAATAACCCACACACTGAGCAAGGCAGAGGCTATCAGCACTATACTGGCAGACCCATCAGAGATACTGACATATATAACTCAGGTGCATTGTTTGTGATATCAGAAACCACACAATGGCCTGGCAGTAGCAGTGACATTGCACAGTTACATCATAACACAGGCTGGTACACTGAGAAGACATACAGACACATCAACATGGGCCTGCCCATTATAGTTACCAACAGACCACACCTATGGCCATATCTGGTAAGCCAAGGCTTTCGAGACATTAGTAAGTTCCTGGGTCCTGACTATGAAAAATATAATCGTGAGATCTGTTCGAACACTGAACTTGATCAGTCATGGCACAGACCTGACCTTAGTAAATTATTAGTCGATAGTATTGATTATTTCTTTAATTATAAACTCACTAACCCTGATGAAATATCAGAAGCCTTGGAATACAACCGTAGACTACTCAATTCACACACACTGTGGCAAAGTGTGGATCAGACTCTGGGCACTGGTGTAGCCCTACACTTGGACAGAGTCAATAGATATGTCAATCATACCTGGTATCCAGACTTACAGCCTCTAGGTGAGGATCATTACTTGGAAGGCTTGCACAACATCACAAGGGACTAATAGCGTCTCGAAAGCCAGAAATACTACCCCTAACCATACATCCCTGGAAGTTATTGGTATACCCTACCTCACATGGGTCTGGCACAATGTTCCAGTCTGAAAATATATCTGGGCGGCTACGCTTGAGTCTCACAAATGCTCTGGTGCCTCTGTCACGAGTAATAAACAAATATTTAAAAAAATGTTCTGTCACCATGATGTGCATTTTAAGTAGATCAAAGTCATCTAACTTGTCAGAAGTATTTAAATTGCCATGTCCTCTGACTCTGTAGTCAGAAAATATATAATACCTGCTATATAATCTACAGGCGTCGGTGCCAATCATCTGTGCGCCAGAAAGTTGTACTGGCTGGTCTGCGTCTGGGTCCCACAACACAGTATATAAAAACATGTCACTCAGCCTGAGATTGTGTTCGTAGTTGTTACTGAGTCTGTCAGACACACTGTCTGATGCTTGTTGCCTGATAGCATACTCGCATCTCTCATGGTCTGATGCTGACATTTCAGGATTGGGTTTGCCATTCCATATGTTAGTGAGTGCCAGATAGCCTGACGGCAACATGTTATGGGTTACTTGTAAGTTATCTACATCGAGCATAGGCTTATCATCCTGCGTCCACAAAATATATCACACTCTATGACTTCTGTCTGAATTACTTCACACATGTCTGAATATGTGCTTATTTGTGGCTCTATGGTTTTTAATACTTGTCCGGGCCAGACATGTGTGGAACGCTGTGATTCACAGGGCTCTTGTATTATGGCATACCGGGCATCATATAGTCGTCTGGTTACTCTGTTAAAGACTTCACGATGTCTGTCTCCACAATATAACAGTGTGGCGCTCCATATCACACAATCTACATCCCAGGGTACGTTTATGTCTGACAAGTTATCCCAGTCAGCCACTCTGAACTCTATGTTGGGCAGATCTGCCCACATAAGTTCAGCAAGCTCTATGGGCTCGGGCGATGTATCAAAGCCCATGTATCTAAAGTCTGGAGTGATATAGTCACGGTCATTGAGTATCTTTAATATGGGTCCGTGTCTGCACCCTGTGTCCACAATAGTTTTAATGTTATTACTTTCAATTAAGTCTGCCTGATGATGCCATATGGGCAAGGCGTTGTCATGATCCAGATAATCCATGACAGTCATGTCAGACACTTTGTCAAGGGGAATGTCTATCACAGTATCTGGTTCTGGATCATAATCAGGCCAGGGTATGCCATTATACAGGCGCATTAAGCGTATATCCTGGTAAAGTCCCCAGCAAGTCTCCATAACAGGCGCTCTGAATCCCATACTGGTGTGCGTCTGTGTAGGCTACTAAACTGGTCTGATAATATTAAGTCGCCTGGCTGGAATATGTGATGATATTGATAACGTTGTCTAAATATTATTGTCTTTAATCGTTCGATCATCGCTGTATGGTCTATTCTTTTGCTACCCTGCCAGGCTTTGATAATAAAGTCATAGGGGAAGTAGAAGTATTCCTCTAGGGTATGTGGGTGTTTGCCCACCAGAGGTCTGATGCTACCACCATGTCCCTCTAGGATCTCAAGCTCTGGGTCGTCTGAATCCTCCAGATGTGCCCAGATACCGTTCTGGAACTTGAGTCTGATTTTAATACTACGCCAATACTCTTTGTCAGACTCTGACAAGTTAGCAAACGGCTGTGTGGTATTACACCATGATGTACAGGTGTTGTGGTCAGGCTTTACACAATAAAGCATTACCAGTATTTTATCTATTAAATGTCTGCTATTACCGTTTGAATGCCAGCCCAACTCTGTGTTACCAAACATTCCCAGCTTGTTGCCACAATCATCACGCTTGCCAGTTACCAGATATATCTCAGGATGGTCTGGAGGGTTCATGAATAAACCCGGCGCCTCTGGCTCTCCCAGGCGTCGACCTATGGCAGTAAAGTCTGACTCAGTGAGGTCTTGGTCAGTAAACACTACCAAACCGTCTGTGTGTATCTGATGTGTGATAGTTTTGAGTTCGAACGTACTCATAGTGAGTATGTTCTGATCTGTCTTTAGAGGTGTGATCATATGTTATCGAGGTCTGATTGCCCGTCTAAACTAAACATCAGTGCAATGCGGTTTTCTTCACTTTGATTATCAACACCATGAGCAAAGCCTGTGTTTAAAAACCAAGCATGTCCAGCCTCCAGGTAACCTGTGACGTCAGACTTTTTAATTTTAAATCTATTATATACACCATGATTTGTATATATGGGCACAATAATACGAGTAGCGTATGTGGGGTCATAGTCAATGTGCAAGGGTATACTTGTGTGGGGTGCCAGTCTGGTTATTCTGACTCTCATGGCTTCATGACTAAACTGGTTAACAATCTCTTCAAAGTATGAACCTGTGTACTCTGGAGTAGGCTTATTAAAGAATGCCTCCTCTTTGTTGCCACGGTTGCGTCTGATACGGTCTCGGGCTGACTCTGGTATGTCAGCCATGACCTGTTCGCCATTGTGTTCAGTGAGATTGATCTGGTCAAAGTTGTCATACACTGAGTCCACCAGTGCAGGATGATACTCACATAACTTGGGGTTGGCATCACACACTGACTGATACTTGTGTGCCAAGTCATCAGTGGCTTGTTGTAAGCGTGGCAAGTCAATTTTGATATGTTCTAATGCCGCAAAGGCAGGTAATTGGTATTTTCTTCTCATATCAATATTTATTTAGATATATCGCCAACAGTGTGACAAATTGATACGGGCGGGCAAGTCAGGTGCACGTTTGCGACAATCAAACTCTGGGTCTTCAGTGGTAGCAATAAAGAAGCAGTCACTGGGTGTAAACCCAAGTTCAGAACATATTTGATGTTGTACAATCTGATACTTCTGAGGTATCTCACAGTATGAAAACTTCTCCAGGCAAGCAATGGCTATGTCTACACTAGTATAGTTCCACATACCCACAGCCTGGCTTAAACTCAGGCTTGGATGTGGCTGTTTGGTAAACACCAAGCCTATGCGCTCTCCCACAAGTCCGTGTGACTTACTAAAACTAAACCAAGCCTGCTCACAATTGTCTGGTAATTCAATATTTAATTCTGGTGTGCTACCTGCGTATGCCATGTCACAATATATGGGTTTATCAATGTCAGGAAATCCTATGATATTACCAGTGCCACAGTATGGGTTTGACATTATTAAACTAAATCTGTTGTGAGGTTCATCATGTATTAAACCTCTGTTACCTATGGTCAGAGCATACTCATAGTCGCCTCGGGTTATCTGCCAACACTCACGATGGGTTGCCACAAATTGTGTGATAGCATCTGTGACTCCAGCAACAATGTAACAGTGTGCAAATGCCGATAAGTCACAGTGTGGAGCAATTCTGTCACGATATAGTTGTTCTAAATGTCTGAGTTGTTGTGGTGGCTTGGGGTTGCCACGTCTGAGATTGGTCACAGGTATATTTTTAATTACATCACGAACCTCTGGTATCTCAGGCGCCTGTACCCATGGGTCTGACTTTAGTAATTTAAACAATTTTGTATGGTTTGGACTTAACATTGGTAGCAATTATGTCGATAATGTTTGCACCCAGGTCATGCGGGTGCCATCTATATGAGTTAGGGTTGGTGTGATGGCGCTCATGCCAGCCTTCGCCGCCAGTGAGATACCCCAGCCAGGCATCATTGTGAGGTTCTGATCTTCTGTGGCTATAACTAAACACCAAACTGCCTATGATTTTGGCAAAGCCTGCGGGGGCAAGCCAAGCATACACAATAGCAAAGGGATCTAACACATATAATATCACAGCCCACAACACCAATAACTCCCAATAATAGGTGTGCTGGAACTTGTAAGCAGGCTTTCTGAGTAAATCTGTCATGTAACGAATATTGGGCTCAGTAAACACTTGTAAAAAGTGAGCATAAAACCATCCCTTGTGATGAGGACTATGTGGATCCAGTCTGGTGTCAGTGTAACGATGATGTTCACGATGATTAGCCACCCATAATATAGCACTGCCCACCATCATGATGTGTGCAAAGAACATCATGACGACCTGCCATACAACATTGCACTCAAACATACGGTGGCTCAGGTATCTGTGATAGCCCAGACTGATGCCCAGGGTAACTATGCCAAGATACATCATGACCGTTATGATCCATTCAGTCAGACTTCCTAACACCATCAGGGGAATGATGCTTAACATTGCTATCAGTTGCCCCACAAACAGTGTTCGGGGCATTGTCTTTTTGCCTAAATTCATGCTTTTATTTAATCATATATGACTATGATCGTTAATAATACCGGTATCTGCCCAGAAAGTGCTTGACTTGGTGTCAGAGTGTGCTATAATGTCGGTGTAGTATCATTAATTAACCTAGGGATATGTACATGAAACATGATATCAGAACTGTAGAATACAACATGAGCCTGGAAGAGATCGGTGAGCATCTGGGTTTGACTCGTGAGCGTGTCAGACAGATACAGAACGAGGCTCTGATCAAGCTCAAGAACGGCTTGCTGGAGCGGGGTTATACTGCTCAGGACTTCCTACAGGTGTTGGGCATGAAGGCTGATGCTGATAGTGAGGAGTTTATTTGTAATTTGCGTCGCACCAAGGACCAGTAAAATGCATGACGCATTGTACACAGGCGTAAATATCAGCATGAAGAATCTAAACCAGATGACCAAGAATGAACTCATTGAACTCGTGAGAGACAAGGAGATTATTATTGCTGATTTAAATGCCAGAATAGACGAACTCGAGAAGATGGCCATTAAGTCTGAGGCTACGCCACTCAACGCTGACACCTCCAGACTGTTATCCACCATGAGCCAGCGTATCAAAACTCTTGAGGAACAAGTAGGCAATGAATCCTAACACTTCAGAATCAGAATTAGACCCCACAGACATAATTACCAATGAAGCCACAGGTACAGAATACAGTGTGGCTGAGATTGAAAACTCCAACAGAATTGTTAAATCGGTCACGCCATACGGTGGAGCAGACTGGTATATCAAATGGATTGCTAGTATTATAGTATTGTTTGCTGTGGCTATTCGTAGTGCTGGCGTGCCTGAGTTAATGATATGGGATATGTTTTTATCCTGGATAGGCGCCGCTATGTGGGCAGTGGTAGGCTTTATGTGGAAGGACAGAGCCATATTACTATTAAATGGTGTCCTGGGGCTCATGCTATTTTCAGGTTTAATTGCAGAGTTTTTTTCGTGAAGCGTGATAGCATTATGAAAGGCATCGTGATAATATTATGTATTAGTGCAGTTTGTGGTGGTTTGCTCCTGGCAATGTTATCACAAGCACAGAACCCCAATCGTCCAGAGCATGTCAACGATGATGTGGTGTGTATCAACGCTGTGGCACTGAGCTTCTACTATCACAACACCACTGACTTGGATACGCTACAGGAAGGCATCTGGAATATCATACGTGACCCCAGAATAGACGATAGCCAGACTTATGTGTACTTAACTGTGTTTCATACTGTACAGCAAATAGCACACAATATTCGTGATCGTGAGACACCGTTTGAGGAAGGCGAAGAGGAAAAATTATGGATTAATGCCTTAAATCAGATGAATGTAGAGTGTGAACAGCTTCTCATGGAGCAGAGGTTCCCTAGCATTAACTAAATAATATTATGAAAAATACACTCACATCGATCACAATGTTTTTATTAGTCGCTGTCATGGCTGGCACCATGTTAGTTCAGTCACAAGATGACTATCCTGACCCTGACCTCAAACTGTTTATAGAGTCACCTGGAGAGTTAACTACCAATGCCAACATAGGCAGTATTCGTGGCTGGGCAGTGCACCCCTATGACAGAGTCTTGTATGTGGACATATACATAGACAACGAATTTAGTTTTAGTGTGCCTGTGGGCGGTGGTAGAAAAGATGTAGAAGATGCCTACCCAGACTATTATTTAAGCAGATTCTCAGGCTGGAACCAGACTGTTAACTTTAAAAACATGTCTGAAGGATTCCATGTAGCAGAAGTCGTGGCATACACTGAGTTTGGCGGCTATGCATCAAAGTTTGTGGAATTTTGTGTCACAAGATTTACCAAAGAATTCATATCAGACCCCGAAGAGATCAAACTATGGATGACTGAACGTTTCCATGTGTGGCATGACCGCATAGTGTTTGAAGGCCTGGAAGTAGAAGGCAAACGCTGGAACATGGAATTAACCTGGGTAACTGCTACCCAATCATTTGAAATCACTCAGACCACAGTGTATGAATTTATTGATGAATACACTACCTATGAATGCACACCGGAGTAAATTGTGACTGACAATCTATGGCATCTTGTATTTGTGTATGGCACACTCATGGCCAAATCCAGCACTATTCGCAGTTTGGACAAGTTTGGATCTGACGCAGAGTTTGTGAGTGACACCCGGACTGAAAGCAGTAGTTTTGATATGCTGGACTTGGGACACTTCCCAGGTGTTATTGATAAGATGTCAGGCAACCGTGTGGCAGGCGAACTATGGAGAGTGACATCTGATGTGTTTAAACAGTTGGATATTATCGAAGGATATCCAGACTTTTATACCCGTAAAATGATACCCACAGAGCATGGCATTGCCTGGATGTATTATTTGCCAGAAAATTGTCATAATTATGGCACACCCGTAACTGAAAAACAAGGAGTAGTATCATGGTTAGATTTATCACAGTCATTATTGCCAGCCTAATTATCTCAGGTTGTGCTGGAGGCTCACAGAAGCCCACAGTACCCAGCAGAGATGATGGGCGCCGTGCTTGTCCCACATCAGAAGGCACTATTATTGACATCATAGATGTCACAATCGAAGGCAACACTGAGGTAGCACAAGGTGCTGGTGCCGCACTGGGAGGTTATACTGCTAACCGTGCCGCAAAGAACGAATCAGAAGTTGTAGAGATTATTGCCACTGTGGCAGGCGCCGCTGTGGGTAGCATGGCAGGAGACATGGTTAGCAAAAACGTCATGAGTCGTCCTGGCCAGGAGCTCATGGTATATGTTGAGGGTGTTACTCATAGTATTATTCAGGAGTCAGACGTCAACCAGCCATATAGTGTGGGACAAGATGTCTGGGTAGTGGGTAATTTAACTCCTCAAAAGTCCTGGGGCAATCGTTATAATACTCAGACACAGTGTGCGTCAGGCATCAGAGTATTGATAAAGCGATGATTACTTCAGAAGAATTATATTTTGATTTGCCTAACTTTGAGTATGATCGAGATACTCTGTTAGAGATCAGTGATGAGTATCTCAAACCTCAATACAGTGACATACACAGACTAAGCAAAGTCCTGGGCAGAAAAGATACTGACCGTTCACCTCACTGTCTGATGTTTTTTAATGATTTGCCAGAAGATTTTAGACATCTACCACTGATATCTGACATAGCAGAACTATTTTCAAATGTAGGGTCACAGAGTGACGGTGTAGAGGGAATTTATAAACGTTTATTTTTCTTTAATGTCAAAGACCAGCTGGAGTGGCACATAGACGATGGTGAGGATTATGCAGTTGACCCTGAGTTAGGTTTGAACCATTCAGGCACGGCTTATAGTGGCCCACATGGCCCCACAGGCCGTAGTTTTGGCTTTAATATACCCATCAGAGGATGTGCAGAAGCACCCACTTGCTGGATGGATAAGTTTGGTGGTGATATAATATGTGAACATTATTATACTTCACCTGCTCTGATAAACACTGAGCAAGTACATGGCTCACCAGACAATCAGGGTGAGAGACTTTTCCTGAGCCTGGGTGGGTTTTATGAGGGTCTCAGAGACGTAAAATATCAGTTAATTCGCGAGGGCAAAGTATTTTGATTTCACAATATGTATATGAAATGCCATGGTTGAAACCTGACCCAGGTATACCAGAGTTGGTTGCCTTGGCTGATGAGTACATGGATCCAGCTAACGAGATATACTCAGGTGTGTATGGCTATGCAAACATGGATAACATCTCAGGCACCAGCATGGAAGGCAAAACTAAATGGAATTCAGAAGCCTTTGAGTATTACATGGATAAAGATGACCGTGGTTATCAGAGTGCTTGGAATAGCATACACCTCAAAGACATACCCTTGGATTTGAAGTCACTGCCCATAGTGGATGATCTCTGGTATATTTTCAAAGACACTGGCAACAAACACACAGACAGAGATTTTTTGTTTGAGAATTTATTTTTTATTGATGTTATTGATCAGTTGCCACCACACACTGACCCCTATCACAGGTCATGTAGTTTTATGCTACCACTCAGGGATGTGACTGCTCCCCTGACATGGGTAAAATCTCTGGATGACCTGACTCCCATATATGAGCACACATACACTGGCGCGTGTCTGACTAATTCCACAGAAGTACATCATAGTTTGACTAACAGTGGGCACAGACTGTTTTTGAGTATGTCAGGCTTGAGTGCGCCCATGAGACAGATAATTGCAACTTTAAATATACCGGAGAAATTTGTATGACACCACAGTACTGGCAAGAGAACGGCGATCTGATCACATACTCTGAAAAGATTAAACAATGGCATCATGACCGTAATTTAATTGAGGGCAGTACTGACAAAGACCAGTACATGAAGCTCATACAGGAGGCTGGTGAATTATCAGACAACATCTGCAAGGGCAAAGATATTCGTGACGATATTGGCGACGTCATGGTGGTATTGATTAATATTGCTGAACGTAACAAGTTAACATTGACAGAATGCCTGGAAGTAGCGTATAATGATATTAAGCATCGCAAAGGCACAATGATCGATGGTGTTTTTGTCAAAGAGGCTGACCTACCACCACTTAGCAGAGAAGATTTTATAGAATGAGAATCGACACAGAAGTAAAGCTCAACTACAGTGACGTATTAATTCGTCCCAAGCGTAGCACACTGGGTAGCCGCAAGGATGTGGACTTAACTCGTCCACTGATGTTCAGAAACTATCAGCCAGACTTTCCCCTAAATGCCAGAGACCCACACTATCAGGGTGTGCCCATCATGGCGGCTAACATGGATGGTGTGGGTACTGTGGAGATGGCTAAAGAGCTTACCAAACATGGGATGTTTACTTGTCTGGTCAAGAGTTTAAATAATACCCCTGAACTATTAAATGAGCTCAGATGGGAAAACGTAGCCGTTAGCACAGGCATTACTGAGTCAGACAGACTGGCTGTGGATGGTGTGTTAAAGCGTTACCCAGACATCAAGTATGTTTGTATTGATGTAGCAAATGGGTACTCAGAACGGTTTATTGACTTTGTGGCAGACTTTAGACAGTCATGGTCAGACAAAGTAATTATAGCAGGCAATGTAGTAACGCCTGATATTACCGAAGAGCTTATTCTAAAAGGAGCAGATATTGTTAAAGTTGGTATTGGTCCAGGTAGTGTGTGCACTACTCGTATCAAAACTGGTGTCGGATATCCACAGCTCAGCGCAGTCATCGAATGTGCTGACGCGGCACACGGGCTTGGCGGTCATATTATTGCTGACGGCGGTTGCAGTACTCCAGGTGATGTTAGTAAAGCATTTGGGGCCGGTGCTGATTTCGTAATGCTGGGAGGTATGCTTAGTGGTACTGACCAGGGTGGCGGAGAAGTCATAGACGGCAAGGTAGAGTTTTATGGAATGTCAAGCACAGAATCACAAAAAAGGAATAGTCATGTCAAAGATTACAGAGCGAGTGAAGGCAGAGTTGTACGAGTTGGCTACAAAGGTAGTGTTGAACCCATTGTCAGAGACGTTTTGGGTGGCTTACGCAGTTCTTGCACTTATGTGGGGGCGTCAGCTCTAAAGGAGTTGCCCAAGCGTACTACCTTTGTACGCATTGCATCAGGTGATACACATAACCGAATTTATGAGAGTTCCACTACTGGTGAGTGATAAGTAAAGTAAATTCACACACAGGGACACCATGAACACACAACAAGAAGTCTTTCATCTGAATAGGAATCCTGAGCTATCAGACTGGTTTACAAGCCGTCTGGAATATCTGATTAGCGTGGGTTTGTATCACAATCAAACATCAACACTTGCAGAACGCATCATTGCAGAGCTGGTCAACTACCGTGAACACTGGGGCATTGATAGTGTGACCATAGGTATTTCAGGCGGCATTGATAGTGCTGTGACTGCTAACTTATTCAAGCAAGCAGGCTGGCAGGTATTGCCAGTGATCATGAGCATTGACCAAAACCCCACAGAAGTAGACAGAGGCAAGGAAGTATGTGAGCACCTGGGTGTGACATACATCGAGCGTGACCTCACTGACATGTATACCTACAATGTAAACAACATGGCTGAGTATCACGACGGCATTACTGCTGACACATATCGTTCAAGCATCAGACGTGGCAACATTCGTGCCAGACTCAGAATGCAAACCCTGTATGACTTTGCCAGCCAGATTGGCGGCTGTGTTGCGAGTACTGATAACTTCTCAGAACTTGCGGCTGGCTTCTGGACCCTACACGGTGATGTGGGAGACATAGCACCCATACAAAGTTTAATTAAGTCCTGGGAAGTGCCCAAGTTAGCACAGCACCTGGGAGTACCTGACAGTGTGATAGAAGCCAAGCCCACAGACGGCCTGGGTATTTCAGACGGAGATGAGGCTCAACTTGGTGTGAGCTATCTGGAGTTTGATATTGGTTTGTTCACAATCATGAGAGAAGGTGATACTTCAGAAGCCACTGACTCAGACATTGAGAAGATGAAAGTCATCTCAGACAGAATTAAGTACAGCGGATACAAGCGATGTAATCCCTATAACTTAATACATCCAGCAGATGCGCTTAGGTACCAGGCATTGGAAATGTTGGATAATCAATTACAAAATCGCGAAGAAAACATCACACTATAGGAGATAGACATGGATCCAATCGCATTAGTTGTTATCGGAGTAGTATTAGCAGGCGTAGCCTGGTGGGTACTATCCGGAAATGGCGACATAGAAAAGAAGGATGTTACAACTGTAACAAAGCCCCGTCCAGAGCCCGTTAACCGTGCACCAGGCGGACGCAAATCAGAAGCACCTATTCCACAATCTGCCAAGACTAAGGCAAAGCCAGCAGTTAAGACACTGCCAGGCAACGCGGCACTTAACAGCCTTACCAAGGCTGGCCTGGAAGATCTTGGTCGTGACATGGGCGTGGAACTTGACAAGCGCAAGACCAAGGCCAACATGATTGCTGACCTCAAGGCTGGCGTCAAGAAGTAATGGAAGGCGTCTCAATGGTAATTGGCTTTGTGGCTGTGATGATCGTCGCAGTCTGGCTGGTGTACGACTGGGACGAATGACACCTATTATCAGGGGTGCTAACAACACCCCAGATAAATAAGACTATCGGGGCTTCGGCCCTATCCAAATTATGTATACAACAAGTCTATTTTTGTAGATATTACAGATAGACGAATCGTCATCTGTGTTGTATACTACAGTACATTTCAGGGAATAACCTTCACCCTGAAGTTAGGTCATAAAGCAGGTGGGATAACATCTCATGGTCGCTGAACGAGTTCAGGGCCACTATATGACCAGAGTCGCCGAACTTTTGGGACTTGAACGAAGGCTAACATACGTTTAGATTCGAAAGGAGAACGACATGAAAGACAGATTGGTACTACGATCTCATGAGGTATTCGCTATGGTAGTAGTTGGCGCAATGTTCCTCACACTCGCCCCGCTGGCGTAAAACTGCATCCCAAGGCCATATTAATTTATGGCCTTTCTTTGACAAATCCACCTATGTAGTGTATAATTAATACTATGGCATTACAGACTCTGACAAGCCTGATAGAACAGGCCAAGACCATAACCGATCAAACCTCACTGTCAAAGTGGGTCAGAGATCAGGCTCGGTATGCTCCCAATAATAGATCTATCAGAGATATGTCAAACTTTGTGCCTGGATGTGAACACCCAGTATGGATGGCCTATGTAAGCACTCCCAGAGGCATTAACTTTGACATCAGTTGTGATGGCACTGACTCACAGGGCGTGGCTGGCATAGTTGTACAAGCCTTAAACAATCTCACAGCTCGTGAGATCAGAGCCATAGACTTCTCAGAGTTCAGGGAAATAGCCAGATACCTCAACAACAGACAACAACGAACACTCAATGCAATGCTAAACCGTATCAAAGACACTATTGGAGATAGTCAATGAATTTTATACCCTATGTAATAGAAAAGACCAGTCGTGGTGAACGTAGTTATGACATTTACTCACGCCTGCTCAAAGAGCGCATCATCTTTTTGAATGGTGGTGTGGACGATGGAGTTGCTAACTCAATCTGTGCTCAGTTACTTTTCTTGGAAGCAGAGGATCCTGATGCAGACATCACATTCCAGATCAACTCCCCTGGTGGTGTGATTACTGCTGGCATGGCTATTATTGATACCATGAACTACATCAAGCCAGACATTGGTACTATTGTGATTGGACAGGCATGTAGCATGGGCAGTGTGATCGCCTGTATGGGCACTCAGGGCAAGCGACAGATTCTGCCCCACGCTCGTCATCTCATCCATCAGCCATTAGGCGGCGCACAGGGTCAGGCATCAGACATTGAAATCAACGCCAGAGAAATCATGCGTATGAAAGACATGCTGGTAAATATCTATAGTGAACAAACTGGACAAACACCCGATAAGATCATCAATGACATCGATCGTGACAACATCATGACTGCTGAACAGAGTGTGGCCTATGGACTTGCTGACGAAGTCATTAGAAATCGATAATCTAAAACCAGTTAATCAGAATCTGGAAAGTGTGACTCTGACAGACATAGAGTCACACAAGATTATCTCTGACTCAGAGTTATGTAACGATCTACAAAATCTAGAAAACTTCGATGCTAACCACAATGCCAATAACTTCTATGGCAATCCTTTCTTGTATCATTTCCAGTTCAAAAATCTGATCAGATGTACCAGAGAGAAAGGCAAAACTTTATATGAAGTCTGGGCCGACCCAGAACAACGAGCCAAACTATTAGACCAGACTCGTCTCAGAAACCGTGGTGGTAGAACAGCCGCTGGCAATATCTTTGAATGCTTCAGAATAAACACTGGTAGCATAGTAATGTTCAAGAGCACCACAGCCAAATATATCTATAGAAAGTATGGTGCTTCCAGAGTATTAGATCCCACAGCAGGATGGGGTGGACGTATGTTGGGTGCCTGGAGCCTGGGCATAGAGTATACTGGCATTGATACCAATACAGAACTACAGCCAGCATATCAGGGCATGATGGACTACTTGAAATCCTATGACGATTCAGAGTTTTTCTCAACACCCAGAGGTAAACTTGACATGATCTGGCAGAGTTGTCTGGATGTAGACTTTAGCAAAATTGACTATGACTTTGTGCTTACTAGCCCTCCCTATATTAACATGGAAATCTATGAGCATATGACTCCCTGGGAATCAAAGGATAAGTTCTACACAGACTTCTTTATGCCGCTCTGGCAAAAGAGCATGGATAATATCCAGCCTGGTGGTAAGGTATGTTACAATATTAGTCCCAAGATGTTTACTGAAGCACAGGCACATGGCTTACCAGATCCTGATTTAGAGGAAGACCTCTTACAACAATTGGGTCAGCAAACTGGCAAAAAGAAGCAAGACAAAGTTTATATCTGGCAAGCATAAATAGTGGCATGAGACTCACTGAGATATTCGACCTGGAAGAAGGTGGCGCAAGTGGCGGCGCTAGATACAATTCTGAAGTAGCTTTCCTGTATCGCATCGCTGGTGACAAAAAGTTCAATCCCAAGAAACCTAGCTCAAGCATGGACATGTCTATGTTTGCTGATCCAGACAGAACTGCTGGTGAAATAGATAAGTTTTTAGTGCCCAATTATAATCCCAAGATATTTGATGCCTGGGAGCATTTAGCAGACGCATACATGGATGCCATAGAACAAAGGGAAGGTGCCAGACCAGAAAAACTAGGCTGGGCTGGTGGATCTAACATTAACGACGATGGTGTAGCAGATGTTGTGTTCTATAATTTCCCTGCGGCAGGTGTAAGCATCAAGGACACAGGCGGTATTACACTTGCTAACCTAACTCCAAAAAATATTGGCCTGGAACCTGACCGTGGCAGAGATGTTTTTAGTCATCTAGCACAAAAAGAATTTGATGCCATGAAGAAAGCCATCTTTACTGATGTCCTAAACGATTCCATGTCTAAACCTGACCAGCCACAAAATTATGGCGGCACCAGGCAGATTGTTTACAACAGTCAGACACAGGACTTTACTGTGGACGGCAAGCAGAAGTCAATCACTGCCAATGCTGATCAGATCATGGCGCAGATTGGTAACAATGCCAACTGGCAGAGAGTATTTGGTGACTGGTTCCAGCAGAATTGGCAAGCCAAAAAGCATTATGCTGATCCGCTCTATAAAAAGGTCGCTCGTTTGATCGAATTACAGTTGGAAGAATCATTGGGTGATAATGTGAAGTTACAGCGAATCTTACAGTTTGCTGACCAGCCCTACTACTATGCTACCACCAAAGGATTGTATCTGGTACCTAGTATTGAAGAGGCTGGCGATCTTCAACTCAAGCGAGTCTACTATGGTGAGCCCGATGGCACCAGCCAGAAGTTTATCGCTGAAATTGGTCATCGTCCTGAGCCAGGTGAACCAGAAAATAATAACAATGCTCAGGTCACAGTGTACATCAGATACGCCAACGGCATGTTTGAAAGCAACCCCACAGTCAGAGTTCAGGACTTGAAAAACCCTGAAAATCTCGCTTGGGAAAAGATCGTTTAAAAACTCCAATAAAATCAACAACTTAGAACTTGACAGATCGTGAAAATGTGCTATCATAGTATGGTAACATAAAGGAATGAGAGATATGTCAACAACAATTTCAGAAGCCCAGGTATCAGAGTTCGTGGAGTATATGCTGGACTTTTACGGTCCCAATGGCATCTACGACATTGGCATGACTGAGGCAGAGGTTCGTGAAGCCCTGCCCATCAGGCTATTAGAGCGAGCAGACTTGGAGTTCGACGGTGACACCATCGACCGTGAGATTTGCGAGCACATTGTTAGCACCAACCTCAGACAAGGGAGACCAGCATTTTAAACTCTAAGGAAATCAACAACTTAGAGCTTGACAGATCGTCGTTTTGTGTTATTATATATGTATAGTGAAAAACAAGGAATAGGTCCTTGTTTACTATGACTGAAAAGGAAGTTAGTTATGCCTCAGCAACAAAAGCAGTATATCGTTCGTAATCCCCGTGGTATCCAAGTGGGTGTAGTATTTTCTACCAGCCGAGCAGGCGCGCTCATGGAAGCCAACCGTACCTACGGTAAGGGTCCTTACATCATCAACGAAGCCTAAGAGCTTCTCTATGCCCGCCTTGTGCGGGCTTGACCTTTTTATACAAGGAGTTTCAAAATGGGTTGGACTGACGAAGATGGTTCCACTGTTTATTATGGTGAGGACGATTACAAGAAGGCCAGGAAGGTTTTAGATAACCCCAATTCCTACAAACTTCTGCGTGATCGTTTAGATCCCACGCTATGTTACTTGGGCAAGCCAGTTATGTGGTGGTTTGATAAAGAATGGGAGATCCAGACCGATCGCCTTAAGGCTTATCTGGATATTTATGATGTTAGTCAGGAAACAAACATTGACGCCATCATGGATTTCATGCCAGAGATATATACATATAGCCATCATTTTGAAGCAAGTGGCGAGCCTGGCACTGAGTACTATTGTGAAGCCTTTACTCATGATTACCGTGAAAGCAATAAGGAAGAGCTCTTGGAGCTCTGGGCACACGAAAAAGGCTTTCTGGGGTTTATGCAAGATAAGATAGACCGGTTCCTTTCTAGATCATATGATCTTGCTGGAGCCAAGGCATTCAACAGACTCTGCAGATCTCAGGGTAGTGAGCAGACCAACAATGCCATTATCGCTGAGCACATTCTGACAGAAGCACTGGAGCCAGTGAGCGATAGTGACTATCAAGCGGCATTGGACAGACTCAATAAGGGCTTAGACAACGGCACTATTATCGAACAAGACTATCGTGAGGAGAAAGGTCTGCTCACAAACGTTGTAGATACCGTACAAACTAATCCAGATAGCGGCCAAGAATCCTTTGATGATTTTTGTGAAAGCGAAAATCCCACAGCAACTGATTATATTCAGGACGATATTGTATCCTATACCAAAAGTAAGGAAAGCAGTCATCAGTTTATAGGGTTTTTGGCGATCTTTAGTGTAGTATGTTTAATGGCGTGGTCGGCGTCATAAGTTACTGATTTCCTTGAACTTTTTTCTCCAAGGAAATCAACAACTTAGAGCTTGACATATCTGTGATCTGTGTTATCATATATGTATAGTTTGTAAATAGGAAGTTGAGATGGTAATTTTATTTTGGTTTGTATTAATGCTTGTAGCATTGTATTTTACAGGCGTATACCTTCTACAACTTCTGCTTATGCCTGCATTTTGGGCAATCCTGGCAATTATACTACTTGTGAATTGGTTAGGTTGGACGGGATTTTTCATATTAGTTGGTGTAATCTGTTTTGGTTTGGTGTGCATTTGGGCGCACTACGAAGGATAACAAGGAGCATTTGTGAGCAAGCGTTATTTTAAAATTGAAACTGGCCGTTACGGCGGCGAGGTAGTGTGTGGTCAAGTGACCCCAGAGTTTTATGAGTACTGGATTGACCGTGACTCAGATGATCTCATCAGTGCGATGTGGTCAG
>WLWF01001523.1_pt1 | contig 18682 bp, 24 predicted proteins | sample 6718331 | NCBI WGS metagenome assembly WLWF01 (sample SAMN12718692, study PRJNA515312) | sponge metagenome | isolation source: marine sponge | host: Mycale hentscheli | place: New Zealand: South Island, Marlborough, Capsize Point | collected 2003-05-01
TACACCTTAATACGCTGTTCATAAGACGAAGGCATTATAATATATATTAAGAAAATAATAATTATACTAATTCTGTTCTTACATTTAATTTATCTTCTTCTTGTTCTATTCTTCTTTGTAATTCTTCTACTCTTCTTCTTGCGTCTTCTATTCTTCTCAAAGCACTTATTTTAAGATTACTATCCATCATTGTATCTCTTAAATTTAAATCCATAGGACTTGTATGATGACTATAAATGTAATCTCTATCTCTTTCTAATGCTAAATATGATTGATGAAAACTTATTCGCTGTTCTTCATTTACTCGTAAATCCTGTCTTAACCTTAAAATATATTGTTGTATAGCAAATCTTCTTGCTTCGTCCATTTATTATGAGTAAATATTTTATTTTTTAATATCTACACTTTTGAAGCGTTTTTCAATATCTTTAATACTTCCACTAATGGTTGGTTTATTCCATAATAAGTTCTTGCTCCAAAATCCAGCAGTATCAATACCAGTAATAGACCAATCTTCTCGTTTCTTGTGCCGTTTATCATAGCGTTCCCTACGCTCTTTATCACCGTTTTTAGTATAATCACTTGCTCCTTTTTGACCAAACTGAATGGTCTTTTTTTTACCATCTTTTTCTACTATTACTTTATATTTTTTTGCAGGATTGGTTGCTTTCGTTAGTTTCACTTCTATCATTATTACTATTATCTAATATTTTATTCTCATCAATTACCGACTTCCATCTTTTATTTACCCAGTAATCTTTTATGTATTCTTTCTCTCCACCATACTTTTCATAAATGTCATCTAATCGTTTTTCTCTTTCTTTTTTATCTAAATATCTTTCACGATATAAATGTTTTTTTAATTCATAGTAAGTATAATAATTATATCTACTATACATATTATAAAAAAATATTTTAATGACCTGCTATTCTTTTTAAAAAGTTTCTTAAATATATTATTCTTCTTATTTCATTATTTATATTTGTATGTAATTGCTGTGTTTCTTCATCGGTTAAAACATTAGTTTCCATACTTAATCTCATTTGTTCCATATCATATTGTCTTATTAATTCAGGTTTTATATAATGATAAACACTATCCCACACAGCAGGGTTTTCAATAGGGTTTTCTTCTTCCATATATTATAAAAAAATATTTTATTTTCCAACATAATAAGCACGGACGCCATCGTATTTACTACTTTCAAATCTTACTGTTCCTGATGTAGATGCTAATTCTAATTCTACAAATTCATTAGTCGCTAATATAGTTGTAAATGTAGATTGAAATGTTCTAAAAGAAGAACCACCGTGTGCGTTATAAACTTCGTCTGTTTGTTTTACATTTGTATTAATTCTCCAATTAAAAATTGCATCGTCATTAGTAGATAATTGATAGTGTAATTGGAATGTATATAAACCGTCGTTAGGGGCAGTAAATCGTCCTGTTCCAGTATCATAAAAACTATTAGTATTAAAAACAGCATTCGTAAAAACTTGTGGAGTAAAAGTAGTAAAATCAGTAGGAGTTATTGTATAATTTGCGTGTGCTTTTGTTATATCTGTGCTACTTACTGATAATTCGCTGGTAGTAGTATCATAGAAAGGAATACCAGCACCTAAATTATGTGCTATTGGTCTTATTGGTGCTATTTTACAAGTATCACTCTGTGTGCTTTCTAATATTGCCCCAGTCGCATTAATAACTATAACTCTTTGATATGCTGGTGGAGTATTATAATTTGCTCTGTATCCAATTTGTATTGAGTATGCCCCTGAATTAAAATTACCTGTCTGTGTTCCAATACAAATTGCGTGGTCTTGTCCTGTTGGTCTTACTCGTCCTGCTTCACTTCCAATATTTACTGTGTTATTAGAATTATTACCAGCACCTGCTTTTATTCCAACCGAAGTATTATTACCACCATTAAAATTAACTTGACCTGCTCCATATCCAACAAATACATTATTACTTGTTGGACAATCACTTCCTGCTTGTCTTCCAATCATAACACTATTAGCGATTGATGCCCCACCATTATTTTTATTCACTTCTTTACCAATAAAGACATTATTAATTCCAACTGTGCGACCACCACCAACATCTCTTCCAATCATAACATTATCAGTAGCAAAAAGACCTTGTGAAATATTATTTGATATATTAAATCCTAAACATACATTATATGACCCTGTTGTCTGTAATCCAATATTTTCACCTAATAGAATATTTCTCTGTGGATTTCCTACTCTTAATATATTTTTTCCAATAATGGTATTATTATCACCAGTAGTAATACTATCTCCGCAGTCTTCACCAAGTATAATATTATTTAATGCCCCTGATGTTAAAGCAGTTCCAGTATTATTTGTTAAACTACGAATATTTTGTGTATCAACAATTTCAGTAGAACCGCCTTTATCTTCTTTATTTTCCCATTCTTTCGTTGTAGCATTATATTTTAATACTTCTCCATCTGCTAAACTTTCACTAATATTAACATTAGGAAGTTGATTAATAGGAGGGGGTTGTTGTTTTGAGTATGGAATAGTCATTATTAATATATCATTATATTTTATTTTAAATTTAAAAAACATAATGATATTTAATTTAAATCTTTATCGGTCGTCCTGTGATTTCAGGACTTTAAGCAGGTTGAGGTATTCTGCTGTTAAGTCCAGCATTAAAACTATCTGCTAATGGCATTAATGGATTATCTATTGGTTTATCAACTTGGTATGCTAAACCTTTTGGTTGATTTCTTGCATATCCTGTATGTGGATATAAACCACCCATATAAGAAATATTAGGTCTGCGTAAAACTCTTGAACCAGTTAAAAGTGTATCAGCATTACCTTTACAAGGCATTACTCCACGAATACCACCTTCATTACCATTTATTACTGAACCACGCATAGAAGTCCAATTTTCTAAATTAGTTGTTCTTTCATAATTTAATCTAATTGTTGGGTCGTTGAAACCATTATTAGAATAACCAAAAGTAGGCATTTCGTTTATTGTGTTTGCATCTCTTTTACCTTTTAATCCGTTAAATAATTGAGGAACTACTGACATTTTATAATATAATAATATATTTTATTTTTATTAAATTTACAAATTAAGTCATTACTTCTAATGTCTTGTCTAACTTATAATTTCAATACTTCTTCCTGCGCCAACCCTGATGACTTCCGTAGTTTCACAGAAAATATCAACGGTATTGTCAGCAGTAGCGTTTTCGGTTTTAATAATACCCTGTAAATTTACTGCACGAGTATCAAGTCCTGAAATAAGACGAGAATACTCACTATCAGGCATATTAAGACGGAAGCACTGGACACAGTAGTTATTAGCATACTGGTCTAATGTCATAGTTTTGCTTTCACGATTACCCATTAAAGAGTTTTTGGTAATACCATATAAATCGCCAAGTGTTGCTGAAAATTGAGGGTAATATGACCCATTAAGTTGCAACTGCGCCTTAAATGTAGCAGATGCTTCTGTAAAGTTAAAGTATTTAGATTTGTATTTTTCGCTGTTAGTATCAAGAACACCACCAACATCATAATCAGGTTTTCCAATATCAAAACCACCACCATAAGCACCGGCAGCATTAGAAACAAAAGCACCAGTTTTCTTGTATCCATTAACAGAAACAAGACCGCCCTGTGTATCATAACCATTAGAACGCCAAGCAACCCATACTCGGTCTAACGAGGCGCTTGATACAGTGAAGCGTGATGAACCTGAATGAACTGTTTGGAAGTTAGTGTAGTTTTTATATGGAATTTCAAGGAAACCTTGTGAAGACATCATAGATGCTAACATTTGGTCGTATGCTTGGTCTGCTAAACCAATACATTCAATAGTAGCGTGAATGTCTGTTAGTTGATAACGAGCGGTTTGAGTTCCAGTATCGGTAATATCAGTAGCACCTGTGCCGTCAAAGGCAACACCAGCAACAGAACCTAATACATTATCACTCGCAAGATGCAGACGAACACGGAGGTCAGGCATTAAAGAAGTATCTAACAATTTTGGTTCGGCAGTTGAGAAAAAACCTTCTAAATCCATAATACAGAAACGAGGAGAAGCACCTGATGCATAATCTTCATTAGCAACACCAGCAATAGCAGTTCCATCAACATAGGATTTAGCACGGACATATTCAGGGTGTCCCATAGTAGCATCACAACCAGCATAAGTAGCACCTAACGCTTTTTTTGCCTCCTGTAATACATTAATAAAATTAGCACCTTGCGATAAAGTGATGCCACCTACCGATACTTCTACACGCTCTACAAGGTCATTAACAGGTGGAAGACGACCGCCAGCACCAGCATTAACATCAGCATTCATATTACACATTATCTTAAAACTTCTTAGATTTACGATAGCATTTGAGGGGATATCAAATGTAATAATACTGCTTGATGTAGCAACAGCAGAAGAACCTTGCTGACTTTCAAGACGGAATACATTTGTGGAAAATCCTTGAAGGCGTTCTACAAAATATGTTAAGTTGGGATTAAAAGAACTCATTTTTTATAATATACCAAAATATTTTTTTTTTTAAAATAAACAATTAATTAATTTTTTAAATTCTGTTTTTATTTTTCATCATTAACTCTAAATTATCCTTATAGGAATTTTCACCATAATCAAAATAGTTAAGTGGTTCTGTTCCAAATCTTGCAGGAACTTTATAATCTATTCCTTTGGTTTGGAGCATATTGTTCTGCAATCCTAAATACTGGACTACATCAAGTTTTACTACACATTCAAAACTTCTATTACCAAGTGTTGTTTGTTCGTTTCCAGTTCCTTTTGTTGTTGATAGTATATCTCTTCCGTGACTATCAGTTATGAATAAATCCAAAAAGGTTAATGATTTTGTAGTTAAATTTAAAAAATATTCCATTTGTGTTCCTGATGTAAATGTAGCAAATTCATCATCAATAATTATTTTTCCTAAAATTCTACTATTTTCCATCATATTAATATTTGGTGTATCTGTATTTCCTGAATTAAAAGAACTTGTTTGTATATTTGTTGTGTTTGTTGTTGTTCGTAAATATAAATTTTGCTGACTACTTAATTGAGCGTTATAATAGCACTGAACCGATACTTTGGTTGGACTACTTAAAGCATCACAATCAACGGATATAGTAGTATTATCATTTCCATCTCTAATTCTATTTCCTCCTAAAATCTCAAATATATCTCCGTCCTTTACTTTAAACTGAATAATAGGGTTAGATGTCATTCCGTGATTACCCGAAAAAACAATATCAAATGAAATAATATTATCAGTTGTTCCTGCTATTGTTGTTGTATTAGCAGGTAAAACATTAGTAAGAGGAGGAACTGCTAATGCTACTCCTGTATGTGTTGATAATTCTGCTCCAAGTGTTAAACCAAAATTATTTGCTAAATCAAATAAATTAGCGTAATTTAAGTGTGAAATATTTAATGGAACATCTATTAATGCTCCTGTTCCACCACTTCCTGTAAAATCGTCTGCCTGTTGTATTCTAAATGTGGAGTTATTGCTATTTACATTAGTCCAAGATTTATACATACTAAATGATTGTAATGTTAATCTTAAAAACTGATTTTCAGCACAAGATATAGGTGTTTGACTTAATGGTAATCTAATACGATTTCCATTACTACTACTTGATAAGTTGCGTTCTGTGTCTATAAATATATTATAAGAATTAACTACTTCTTGCGACATTATTATAATATATTTATATATATTTTTTTTATTAAATTAAATACTTTATTCTTTTTCTTCTATTTTCAAACCACCTTTAATTACACCCCCTAACATTCTATTTACTTCACAGGGTTTCTCAAATAGTTTTTCTTTAATGATACGGTCTTGTTCTTCTTTTGGTGTTTTTTCGTGGAAGTTCCACGCCATTTCTATCCAAAATTCAGGGATATTAGGATACAATTTTGCTAATTCTTTTACATCATTTTTTCTTCTAATAAGTGTTAATTCATCAAAACCCATATCATTTGCATATCGTTTATTCTGTGGTATAACTTCATCAATAACTAAATTATCGCTTTCTTCTTCTATTCTATTCATAATTTCAGCGGTCATTTATTATAAGTGTAGAAAAAAATTTTTAAATTAAAACAACTAAATAAATTATGACAAAGGAACTTCGTTCCCTTAAACCCTATCGCTTGTGGGGCGATTTCCCCACTTTATTTCTTTTGTGTTTCAGGTGGTGTGCTACTTGTTCCTGTTTCAGGTGTTCCTTGTAATACTGCCTGAACTATTGGACTTTTACCACGCTGTAATGTTGGTGCTTGACTTGCTTGTGTTGATGTTCCTGCTACACTTGTTCCTGCTACACTTGTTCCTGCTTGACTTGTTCCTGTCGGTGGTAATTGAGATAATGGATTTAACAAAATTAATGCTTGACTTGCATCGCCTCCTCTTGCTATTAGTGTTTCTACCATTCTAACAGTTTGGTCTGCTCTTTTTTTAGCATCACCAGTAGTTCCTATTTCAGTATAACTTACTCCATAATCTTCGGGTGTAATACCTTGTTTTGTTAAAATACCATAAATTTTTTTTGATGTTAGTTTTTGATTATCAGCACCACCTAATTCGTAAAATTGTTTATAAAGTGCTTCTATTAAAGGTCTATCGCTTTGTGTTGATATTGTTTGTTTAGTAATTTTATCACCACGATTTCCTCTAAATGTTCTTTGTAAAATAGTTGCTACTTGTGTTTCCTTTTCTCTTTGTGCTATTCTTCCTCTAACTTGTGCAATCATTCTTTCTCTGTCTTCTTTTTCTGTTTTCATTCGTGTTCTTACACCTGTTCGTTGTTGTTCTAATACATCGGTGTATCGTTCTCTTGCTTCTTCGGGTGTTAAGAAAAGTCCTTCTTCACCTGTAATCATTTGGAATTCATAAGGGTCTATTGTTTCAGGATTAATAGGTGGTGGTTTAAAATCTCGTGCTTCTTTTTGGAATTGGTCTAACATTTTTCTCGCATTAACAAACTTATTACCACCAAACATACCTGAATTATTAACTGCTACAATATCAGCACTTGCAGGTTTAGGGGCGGAGCGTTGGTATTTTGGTGTCTTTATTCCATCTAAAAAAGGATTACTCATAGTTCCAACAAATTCTGCATTAGCAAAACCAACTGGAAGTGATTTGTAATCTAAACAATTCTTCATAGTATTAACATCGCTTAATATACCTTTCTTTGTCGCCATTTATACAATTAGTAAATATTATTTTTTAAAAACTTTTAATTAATCTCTCATTTCTCTCATTAAATTTGCTACAAGAATTCTATTAACTATTGTTTCTTTTAGTATTCTATTTCTATTTTCTAATATATTTTTTCGTCTCTCAAAATTAGGTATAGCATTTGGATTAGTTGTATTTTCTATTAAATAATTTAAACGTTCTATTTCGTCCTGATTTGTATCTACTTTTGGTTTATAAAAAGTATCTCTTTTACCTATCATTAAATTTCTATAATGTTCTCCTATTTCATTAATTACCCCTGATGGTAAAAAACTATACTTAAAATCATTTTCATTAATAATTTTTTGTCTAATATCATCAGGTAAATCTGTTAAAATAGTATTTAATTCCATTTATAATAATACTAAATATTATTTTTTAAAAACTTTTAATTAAAAATCAGGACTTACAAGAACATTTATCTTTTAAACTATCAGGAATAATCAGCGTATCAAATCCTGACCTAAATCGTTTTGTTTCACATTTAGGTGAGAAATCAAGTAGTAAAAAATTATAAGGTATTGAATGTGCGAATTTACACATATTATCCCATTCTTCATCTGTAATCGGTAAATCACTTTCTTCTTTAACCTTTGCTATTTGTTTTGTATCATTTATCTTAAATAGTAATAAATGAGTTGTATTTTCCCTGATTGGTCTTGCTATTCCGCCCTGATTGCTACAATAAGACTGAACTAACATAAAAATACTTATTCCAAGACCATCTCCTATATGTCTGTGCCTAATACAAAGGTTAGTTAAACCAGCAGTTCTTCGTGCCATAAGGTCTGTCCCCATACAATCATCAATTATTACTGCTAATCTTGGAGGCACTTCATTTTTATATTTCCATTCTATTTTCTGTGTATCTAAAAATCCGTGTTCTAAATATTCTACAAGGTCATCTCCTTTAATTTGATATACTGGTTTATTTGCTATATCTTTTTTATACTTCTTAAATAATTCTTTTTTGTAGAGGTAATCGTCCCATTCTTGTTTTTCTGCTTCTACATTTTTAACTATTGTTTTTAATACATCAAAAGTAGGTTCATATACATCTTCCTCTTGTATGTCTGCAATATCCCATATCATTTTATTACTATTATAGGTTGGCGTAATTAAATACACTTTATCATAATATCCTTTATCTTTTGCCTTTTTAACTAAATTAGCAATTGCTACTGATTTGCCACCTCCTCTTTTGCCTGATGCTATACATAAGGTATGGAGTTTAATAAAATCAGGTTCTGTTTCTATTGTAAATGCACCTTTTGCTGGTAATTCTGTTTTAAATTTATTTAGTTTTTTTACTTTCATAGTATATTAATATAACATTATAAAAAAAAAATAAAATTGTATTAATATAATGAGTATTTCTTGTCCTATTGAATGTGTTAAATCAGGTTGCGAAGACCCACCTGACTTCTTAACAAAACATTCTACGTTTGTGATTACTTTATTTGGTTCTTTAAGTGCTTGTTTAGGTGTTGTATTTACTTACTTTTTAAAATCAAGATGTAAAGTAATAAAAACACCCTGTTTTACTTGTAATAGAGATGTAATAAATGTAAAAGATGTGGAAATTACAGGCAACGCTTAAAAGGACTTTGATATTTTTTCATACATATAGTTCTTGCTCTATCAAATTCTACTGGATTACCACGATTACTTACTCGTGATTGTTTTTCTATATAATCCACGAGTGGTTTAACCCATCTGTATCCAATATCATTAGGTTCTAAATCACCAGTAAATTCTTGTTGAGGTAAAAAATTATATAGACTATGAATATCCATAAATTCTGTTTTTAATGCTCCACCTGCTAAACCATATAACGCAAAATTTTTTAATGTATCTTTTAACCAGTTAGGTCTTGGAACTTCTACAAAATTATCACGAGTATCCATATACTTTTTTGATACACTTACAAGGTCGCCGAATGTATGATAAATATTAACTGGTTTAGTTGTTCCACCACTAAATAAATCAACAGGACTACTACCCATATTAAAAAAATGTCCGTCTAATTCATTATTTTTTGCTACTGAATAACCTAATGCTCCGCCTAATGAGTGTCCTGTTGTTGTAATATCAGCATCAGGATAAGTTGCTCTTACTGCTTCGTATTTTTGTTGTGATTCATTAAATCTATCTGTTAGTGGTATTCCAGTTGCTATTTTAGCGTCTGCTACTAAATCACTTATATTAGTTGGATTTGTTCCTCTATATGCTATAATTACATCATTATTTTTTTTAACTACCACAGAATTACTATCACTAAATTCAGGTAATATATCGTGTTTAGGTAAATATTTTTTCATATTTGCTTCTGCTACTTCATAAGGTTTATCATAAATATCGTATGCTAAATTACTTAATACAGCATATCTTCTCATAACTCGTAATCTGTCTTCTTGTCTTACTTGCCCTATATCAACTACATCAGGTAAATCAGGTAAATCTACTTTTTCTTCTTCATAAATTTTATTAGGGTCTTTTTCTTCTTCAAGTGGAGGACTACTAATTTCCATTATACTTATTATATAGTAAGTTTTTTTTTAACAAAAATGAATAAATTACTCTTAATAAGTTAGTAAAGTATTCTACATTATCTTTGTAGTTGTCCTGACCTAATTTTTTGATTTGATAAAAGTGCAATTTAATGCGTTTTGACAACTTAATTGTTCTTTGTGAAATTTCTTCATAATGGTTTTGTCCTTTTGCTGTAAATCTCATTAACTTAAATATTTCTATTGCTTCTTTAAAGATTTTTTCTCTCGTTGTTGCTGTAATTTTAACTCCAAAAGTTTCATCAAAATCAGTATCATTTTTTAAATCAGTTGCTATTTCTAACTCATTATATAAATGTTCTTTATTTCTTTGTAATTCATTAATAAATATTTTATTCATAATTTACTTATTAATGTATATTTTAATCTTAAAATAGTTTCAATTTTTTTTTTAAAGTAGAGAAAAAAGTATTTTTCTTTTTTTTACTTGTATTGTATGGTATATCAGTAGGATAATCAACTATGAAATAATGTTGGAACTCTTCATTTACACATTCCAAATAAGGCATTCTTCTTTACTTTACTTTTTATATTTTTTTGGAGGCATTTTTGGTTTTGGTTTATTTGATTTTTTTTCTTTGGCGAGTATTGCTTTCTGTAAGGCAGGAGGTAGTTTCTTCTGTTTCTCTGTGAGAGGCATTTTATATTATAACTAAATATTTTATTTTTTTTTTATTTTTTCGGCAAGGTCTAAATCGTGATTTAATTTAGTTTTACCTTCTATTTTATTAACAAATGAATATACCCTTGCCATCGCCCACTGCTCTTTACTCATCTTTTTACTTAATGGTGCTTTGGGGTCTTTTTTACCAGTTTTGGTTCTTACACTTTCAGGATTAGATTTATATGCACCTATCCCTCTATCATAAACATCATCTAATATACTTTTTGGTATTTTACTTATTTTTGCTATATCACTTTTACTTAACCCAGTATCTTTTGTAATAGAATGTCGCTTAAAGTATTGTTCTTTGTTTGTAAGCATATACTATAATCATAAGATTTTTTTTCTTCTACCCAACACTTTTTATGAAGTTTTCTCGTGTCCCAGTCATTATGGGTTTTTTTACCATTTTTTCGTGCTGTTCCAATTGCTTTTAGTGGTTTTCCACAATATTCGCATTCAGTCATTTTTCTATAATATAACATTATATTATTTTCTACAATTTAACGAATTAAAAAAGTGTAAAAAAATCTAAAAAATAATATTTACATTTAGTAAAAGAATATGGAAGAAGAACCGCCTAAACTTACTAAAAAAGGTCAAAAACCAAGAACTCTAACACCCGAGCATTTGGAGAAGTTAAAAATTGCACGTGAAAAGGCAAGGGAAGTCCAAATGAAAAATACAGAAGAAAGGAAGAAACTTCGTGAGATTGAAAAAGAGAATAAAAGATTAGAAGCAGAACAAAAGAAAAATGAAATAATTGAAAAGAATAAAAAATTACAATCAAAAGGTAAAATAGAAATAGAATATGAAGAGCAGAAACCAGTTTCCGCACCTTCTAATAATGAAGGGGTTATAGGGGATGAACTCCCTTATGATGAACCACAAAATCCAATAGCAAAAGATATACCACAAAAAGAAGTTCCTATAAAGAAGAAAAAGAAAAAACCAGTTGTAATTGTAGAGGAAAGTGGTAGTAGTGATAGTGAAGAAGATAATATTATTTATGTTAAGCGTAGAAGTAATAAGAAAAAAGGTGGGGCAGAACAAGCGATAGAACCTAAACCTGAACCAGTAAAAGAAGAACCTATCATACAAAAGGAATACATATATCCTAAAAATCCATTTTTTAGTATGAACCAATTTAGAAGATTTTAGTGGGGAAATCGCCCCACAAGCGATAATTTAATATTATAGATTTTAAATAAAAAAAATAAATTGTTATATTATATTAAATGCCTATACGATACAGAAAGGATTTTGAGGCGGAAAAGTTAAATAAATGTCCTACTGAATTACATAACAAACTTCGTAATCCAAGATGTAGAATGGAAAGTTATGAAAAAGAACCATTTAATCCAATTCCAGTTAGACCAACTCCACAACCAAGACCACAACCACAACCACAACCTAAACCTCAACCTAAACCTCAACCTCAACCAATACCTCCTATTCCTAATGTTCCATTTGATACTGGTGTAAGTCCATTAGTAGGTGCTGGAATAGCAACTGCTGGTGCAGGTGCAACACTTTTAGGTAGAAGACAATTAGGTAGAGCAGGTAGAGCATTAACACCAAGACTTACTCCAAGAGCACAAGCACCAAAAACAAGATTTCCAGTAAATTTTGAAGAAGGAGAAGGTGAATTAGGAGCAAGTGAAGAACCACCTGAACCAAGACCAACACCAAGAGCGCCATCTGCGAGAAGAGCACCTGAAACATCAGGAAGAGGTAGAGGATTAAGAACATATAGCGATAGTAGTCCCGAAGAAGTTAATGCACGAACTGCTACTAATAATGCTATGGAAAGAGCAAGAGCATCAAGAGCACCAATTCAACAAGCAGAAGGAACTGAAATGACTGAAAGCGGAACAAGACCAAGTCCATTAGAAGACCCAGTCCAAGCACCAGTAGAAGATACAGGAGCAGGTGTTTTTGAGGGAGGGGCAGGAAGAGCAGAACCACCTCAACCACCAGCACAGCAAATAGAACGACCAATGATAGAACCAGCAGATGCCCCTGATGCAATTACAGGAACAACAGAAGAAGGATTTTTTGCAGGTGAAGAAAGTTCATTATTAGAAGAAGCAACAGAAAGACAAGGTTTAGCAACAGCATTAGAGGCAGAAGGTGCTACTGCTGATAGTGCTATGACTTTTGCTGAATTAGGTGCTGGGGCAGAAGCAGGAGTAGGAGCAGATGTAGGAGGAGTTGTTGCCGAAACAGGTGAATTAGGGGGATTAGGGGCAACAACAGCAGAAGCAGGTGCGGAAGTTGCTGGAAGTGAAGGTTTTGTAAATCCAATAGCAGATGCGGTAGGTGCTGGATTAATTGTGGGCGGTGCTGTAATGGGTGTTTTAGGAATATTTGGTGTGGGTAAAAAGACACCAAGTTTTAATGGAATAAAAAACGCACAAGAATTATCACAAAAACAATTAGGACAATTAATAAATAAAGTATCAAGTCCATCTCTTAAAAGTAATTTACAAAGTATTTACGAAAGTGAAGATGGAACTCCAAGAGCAGTTGTATCTTATAAAGACGCACAAGGTCAAACTCGTTTATCAATACAATTAACCCAAACTCAATTATCACAATCTATTTTAGCATATCAAAGAAACCCTAATATATATAAAAATTATTCAGCAACACAATTAGCACTTATGGGATTAAATCCAAATATGTCAGGTGGTATAGCAGGTGCTATAAAACTTCCAAATGGTAAATATGTTCCAAAAACAAATGATTTAACTGGAACTGCTTATAACTCTAATGCTCCAATAGCAACTAATTATTACTCAAAAGCGATATTCAGTGATAGAGTAAAATTAAATAATCAAGGTCAAGTTATAAAAGAAGTAAATGCTCCTCCTTTATCACAAGACGATTTACAATTCCAATCAGGGACAACAACATTACAAGTAGAACAAAACCAATTTATAGCAAATGCGAATGAAACTATAAATAAAATAACAGACCCAGTAGTTAGAAAATATTTAAATGATAGATTAGAAAACTGGAAATCATCACAAGGTATAAGCGGTGCTAAAACAACAAGAGATATTACACCTTTAAATGTTAATCAAAAAGCGTTAGTTGATACTTTTAGTCATCAATTATTCGGCACTCCAACCACAGGGGCAACTAAACATATAGTCCCTGCTACACCAAATACACCAGCAACAAATACTCCACCTGCTTCATCAGGAAGAAGACTAACTACACCAACTACAACTACAACTACACCAACTACAACTACACCTGCAACAACTACACCTGCTACAACTACACCTGCTTCAACTGCTTTTTTAAGAGCATTACAAGCAACAACAATTCCAGTAAATTAATTTTACAAAAAAAATTGATTTAAAGAAAAATTAAAATATTATATTAGATTATAGAAAATGAATAATTTAGTAGAAAAAAAAAATAAAGGAAGACCAAAGGGTTCAAGTAATATTTCTTATTATAAATGGAAAGTAATGTTATTTGATAATGATACAAAAAGATTTGTTGAAGGAAAATACACTTCTGTTCCAAATATAAATAAAGAACTTAATTTAAATTTAAATGCTGATTATGTAAGACGCATTATGACTAAATATAGAGCAGACCCTAATATGAGAAATGGTGAAAATTCATTTTTAGCAAGATACGGACATATACAAATTGAAAAAATACACGAGAAGGTATAAAGTATTTATGAATATTGTTTTATCTGTTCTTTTTTTTAAAGAATAAATAAAATTGATATATTTAGGAATATTTATTTAATTATAGAAAATATATATAAAGATAAAATTGAAATTAAATTATAGAAAAAAATGAAAAATAAAATCTCAACTAATATTAATATGCCTCCTTCTAAAAAGAAATTAACTTTAAAACAAATTTATAAAGATTTTGGACTTCGCTATGATATTCGTCAAGCAAGAAAATTAATGGGTTTAGACAAATCTGTCCCCAAAGCAGAAGTAAATAGAATGCTTCGTGATTACTGGTATTCAATTGAAGATGAAACTAACCCTTTTGTTTATGTATATACATTATCAGGAACAAGTCAAACAACTTATATGACTAAACAAAGTAGAAGATTAAAACAACCTGAAACTATAAGTATTTCATTTCAAAGTAGTCAAAAATTAAATGTTCCATTAAGACCATTTGCTATTAATAATATTCCTGAATTCCCAGTTCAATCACAATATCCAATTGTAGATGAAATAACAGCACAAACATTTTTACCTAATGAAAGAGTAATTGAAAAATTCTTGCAAGAAGGAACTGGTAGTGATAAACTTACCACATTTAGAAGTTTAAATAGACAAAGAATTAGAAAAAATGATGCTGACCTTAAAACAACTCTTATGTATAAATGTGTTGTAAATTTACCTTACAAAGAATTTAATGGTTTTAGAGATAGTGGTAATGCTATGTGCGTTCCTGAAACTATTTTACACCATTTAAAAATTACTGGTAGAAACAAAAAATTAAAATTAAATGATGTTATTGAAACATTAGAAAATTATGCAAACGATGATAATGATATTGATTTAAAATACGATAAAGAATACATATTTACCGAAGAAGAACTTGAAGGAGAATATGAATGTCCTGATGAATACAGCGAATTAGGACAGCGTGGTTATACACCCGAAGAACTAATTAAAACATTAGAAAGTTATAAATGTAGAGCAAGATTATTAGATATTAACCAAAAAGAATTTATTTCAACAAATAATTATGGTAAAGAAAAATATGATAAAAATTTAAAAACATTTGTAGGTATTTGTTATGGTAATCATTTATATTACTGCGATGACGAACATCTTGTTAAAAGTATTAGTGCTAAAATAAATTATGAAAAAAGCGAAAATTTCTTTGATTTTAATGTATATGACAAAAAGAAAGAAGACAATAGAACCTATGAAATTATTGAAACTGATGATTTAACTGAATTGTATATAGAACGCTTCCAAGAAGATAATACAATTAGACATATTAAATTAAGAGATGGTAAAATTGTATCTATGTTAGATGGTGATAAAGTAGTATGTGCTAATCCTGAAAAAACACTTATGGAAAATTTACTTGGTGATAAATTTAAAAATGAAAATACAACTATTCTTGGATTACACGAATTTAATGAATATTTTAAAAATACAGAATTAGTTATGTCTAACTTTAATAAAGAAGTATTTGATAAAATTGGAAAACACGGAAATATAGTAAAAAGTTTTTGTGTTCCTGAATGTAAAGTTCAAGCACAATACGATATTAATAAATGCAGAACTGACTGCATTATGAATAATAAATTAGGTGATTATGAAATATTTAATGTAAGTTGTGATATAAAAGATTATTCAGGTAAATTACAAAAAGGTATTTATTATATTGAAACCGAAGACAGAGAATTATTTATGCGTGGAAACTCTTGGTATTCAAGTGATTATCTTAAATATGCTAAAAAAGAAAAAATCAAGTTTGATATAAAGTATGAATTATTAGCAAGTAGCACATTAGATAAAAATTTCTTTAAGAACTTTACAAAAGAAATAGTTAAAAAGTATCAAGATGATTTCAAAATTATAATAAATAAAATGATTGGTTATTTAGGTAAGACACATTCTAAAAGTAGAACTGGTTATATTGAAACTGATTTTGATTTAGCAGTTGCTTACTTTTGGGATAATAATGACGAGAAGATTGGATTTACTGGTGATGTAGATGTAAATAAAAATATATGGAAATGTTTAAAAGGTAAATTATGTAATATTGATGTTATGTATTTACCTGATGGAACTAAACAATATAAAGTAGAAACAACTGAATACAAAACATTATATCAAAATCATTTACCTATATTTAATAAAGTATTAGAAAATGAATTTATAAGAGTATATGAACTAAAAAAGAAAGTTGGTGGTAAATTAATTCAAATTAAAACTGATGCTATAATTGTAGAAGGAGATTACAACAGAATTAAATGTGGAACTGAAATCGGTGAAATTAAATATGAAAAATGTTTTATTGATAAAATTTATATTAAAGATGAAGAAATTAAAGAATGTATTATTGATACAAGTTTAAATTGGAACATTACAAAGGAAACAAAAGAAGGAGTAAAAATTCCAAAAAGTAGTTTCTTAATTACTGGACTTGCAGGTTATGGTAAATCTTATTTAGTTAAACAATTACCCCAATACTCATTAGATACAACAATTCGTTTAGGATTTACTAATGTATCAACTGAAAATCTTGCTGATGACGACCATATTTGTAAAACATTAAATAGTTATTTTGGGATTGACTTTACAACTGGTAAATGTAGTGAAGCAAAATTAAAACGACTTCGTAATGTTAAGTGTATTATTATTACAGAGATATTTATGTGTCCCAGTTATATTATGGGATATTTGGATAAAATTAAAATTGCTTTTCCTGATATTGATTGGATTGTAGAAGGCGACCCTAAACAATTAAGACCTGTAAAAGAAGAACATATTAATTGGTTAGATTGCAAAATGTTTCATAAATTATGTGATGGTAATTTAGTTGAATTAATTTACAATAAAAGAAATAATGAAACAAAAAATTATCATAAAATATTTAATAATGAAAAATTAGATGAAGAAAGATACATATACAGAATACCACAACGATTAAATATATGTAGAACAAATAGAATGAGAGTTAGATTAAATGATATATGTATGGATAAAAAAAATTATTGTAAATTTATTGAAGCAGGAAATGGAGAAAAAGAACAAGATGTATATTTAAATTTTGATACTCCTATTATGTGTATTAAAAATAATAAAAAATTAAATATTAAAAATGGTTCTATGGATTTTAAATTAACTGGATTTGATGAAAACAAAGTTTATGTAAATGATTTAGAATTTACTGATTTAGAATTTATGCGTCATTTTGTAGTTGCTTATGCTTTTACAAATCATAAGGTTCAAGGTATTACCATTAGAGAACCATATAATATTTATGAATGGGATTTTATGGATAGTAGAGCAAGATATACTGCTTATTCAAGAACTGCTGATGCTGAACTGGTAAGAATAATTATGTAAAAAAAAAATTGAAATAAAAATTACAATAAAATATATACCCTAAAAATTGAAACGAGTGAGTAATTGTCAAAATGCCTTCATCTTATCAACAGCGTATTAAGGAGAAAGAACAACTTGTAGCAAAAGTAGAAAAAGAAGAAATCGTAAAAGGCGGAGTTATGAATACTGCTGGTAGATTGAATATGGAAAAAAAATTTTATGAAAATAAGATGGAAGGATTGTTTAATATCATAACTAAATATGGAAACGAACAAGCATTAAGAGAAGCATATAAACTCGTAGGACAATCAGTATTGGTAAAATATGAAGCAATTGAAGGAAAGAAAACTCGTAAAACTAAAAATGGAGAAATTGAATATGATTGTTGGGTTTCTGTATGGGATAAATATGCTGGTAAAATGACTACTGATAAAAAACCAGCAATTTGTAATGGTTATATAAAATATATTAATGATGAAGATTTTGATTTTGATAAGGATAAAAATGTATTTATATATAAGTATAAAAGTGTTGTATTAAATGATAAAGAAGTTAAAGTTGTATAATAAAAAAAAAATTGATTTTTATTTTATTTTATTTATTATTTATTTAAAAACTGAAAGCAAAAAAAAATTGATATGAAAATGTTGTAAATTATATTTTTAACTTTGAGAGAATAAGTAATGAACTATTTTGATTTATTACCTGATGAGATAGTTGATTATATTTATAAAATTAATAATAAAAATTTAATAAAAGAAGTTCATCAAGAATTGAATGATAGATATAATAATTATTGTGATATTTATGGTGTAGATGATTTAGATGATTTGTATGAATTTAAAGGTATTTTTATAACATTTAATGATGAAAATAAATTCTATCCTAATTATGATACTTGGTGTGAATGTATAGGTGATTTTAATATTGATATAACATTTTTATGGAATGCTTATTATGATTGTAAAAAAATAGATATAATGAGATTTAGCGAACAGCATAAATATAAAATTCGTAAATCTTGGACTAAAAAAAAAATGATAAAATATCTTTTTGATAACGGATTATTACCAGAATTTTTACAAGTAG
>WLWF01001524.1_pt1 | contig 18681 bp, 14 predicted proteins | sample 6718331 | NCBI WGS metagenome assembly WLWF01 (sample SAMN12718692, study PRJNA515312) | sponge metagenome | isolation source: marine sponge | host: Mycale hentscheli | place: New Zealand: South Island, Marlborough, Capsize Point | collected 2003-05-01
TGTTACTTCCACAATCAATAGATAGGAAATATCAAAACCTAAGTCAACTCCTTTTCTTAGATAATTTTATATCAATTCCATGAACTGCCAACATAAGCTTCTTTTTTAGTTTAAAATCAGCAGTTTCCACGCCCTTGGCATCTTCAACAATTTTTGTTTCAGAACCGTCCTCCTCAACTTGAGTGTATCTGAAGTCAGCAATGTACCTACAAATCTTCTGGTCATTTACAATAATGTCATACTTGATTTGTCTCTCTAGGTCTCGTATGGCACCGGCACGTTCCATAGCGGTTAGCTGTCCCCAGCGCTCCGCTTCCCAGCGGGAATCAAATGTGTACCCCATGAACTGTGTCTTTTTTGCGCCGTATTTATTCTGCTTGCGATATCCCTTAAACATGCTAATATATGCCCAATGTTATTAACTGATGGGAGTATTATAATGACTGATATACCGAGATACAAGTCTGTTGCAGTGGACATTAACACACATAAGAAGCTTGTTAAGCTGAGTGCGGATGAGCATCGCAAGATTAGCCAGCAAATTTCAAAGCTGGTTTCTGATGCGTATAACGCTCGTTACTCTGGTGAGGTAAGGTCTGGTATTGGTTCCGCAGCATAATGGAAAAGGGGCCAATACAAAAGCTGATAGATACAGGTCAATGTCCGCGCTGTCGCACAGCGGTAGACTATAATAAAGAGCCTGCTGTCTGTGAGGTGTGTAAGCTAAAAATAACCAACTCGACTAAAGGCCAAAATAACTCATAGTATCGCGCCACGTTTCTTCGGTTATACTTTCAGTAAAGCTACCTATTGTTTTTCTTTTGCTTGTGCTGTTGCGTAATTTTTGTACCGGGGTGAACCAAACCCTTTCTAAATCAATGGCTACCATCGCAACAATGTCACAGTCATTTTCAGTAAGAGGGGTTTTTTTGCCCCCTTTGCTTGTCATGAACTGATACCCAACATCAGAGCGTGAGGGGCTACGGCGTTTAGAAATACTTGACTTTACTTGTATGCGCCACATACGCCCTTCATGCTCGGCAACTATATCACTTGTACCAAGATTAATTATGCTGCACGGAATGTGCATCTTTAGCAACCGAAGCGCACATATATGCTCCCCGATATCTCCCGTGGCTACGGCTGAGAATTCTTGCTGTCGCATACTTCCCCTTGGCAACAATCATAAATTACCTGATCACATTCTAAACACTGTTCGTGTCCATGCACAACAATTGTTCGTAATTTATTTCCGCAACGGGGACAGTGCTTGTAATAATTTTCAGTTATTTGATTTTTTCCCACAGTCAATTATCTCCTCGATGGTGCGGCCACAGCCGATACATCTTACGCGCTCCTTATCCAGAACACATATTCCAACACATGGACTTTTACTCATCAGCAAGCACCCTAAAACGTGCTGTGAGCCTTTTAGCCCGATTAGGCACCTGATCAAACCAACGGCTGTCTTCTGCCTCTGCGGCCACTTCTAGCCACGCCTTGGGGTCTTCCATAGCCTCTGCTACTGCTGCCCACATACGCTTGAATTTGCTAAAGCGCGGATAGCCGAGATTGAATGTCATGTTGCACAACGCTAGGGCTGCATCTGGATACTTCAGATCAAGCTCGTTAAAGTCTACCCCGACATTGCTGCACAAGCGGTGGCAGTCTTCGATAGTGACTGCAATATCTAAGCTGAACACTTGACGAACTCTATCTTCAGACACCTCTGTGCCTACGGGCTGTCCATACTCTGGGTCATGCTCTTTAATTAAATGACCGATTCCAAACGTGGGCAAATTTAAATGATCTAAATAAATCAAATACTTACAGCCCTCGTCTTCTGCGAGTTCTTCTCTTAATTGATCTTTGTTCATGGTTAAGGTTGTCCTGTTCCAAGCAGAGTTGCTGTGGCTGGATTAATGCCCAGCGCTTGCGCAACGGCTGGATTTTGTGCTGCTTGCTGGCGTATGTTAGCTACGTTTGCAGGAGGCCCGCCAACGGGCTGTGTGTTAGGGGCAAGAGGCTGAGTCACATTTACCTGACCAATGCCAGAGGCTGACACAGGTGGGTTCATGCGGCTTTGTATCTGCGATAGCTGTTGATTTAATCCAGAGCTTTCCATTACAGCGCTAATTTGATTTTCAGCGGTATTATAACCCTCTTGTGCTAATTGACCCGGAAGCTGCGTCATAAACTGAGATATGATTCTGCCAAGAATTTCGGCTTTCTTCTTGGGGGGCAAGCCCTCAGTCGAAATTTTGTACTGGTCTAAAACCTGCTTATAATATGGTGCCGATGTAAGAAACCTTGTGAATATTCCATACTTTGCAATTTTTCCGAGGTTGTTTAATGGGCTTGCTGCAATGTTAGCCGCGACAAGATCTCCACCTTGTGCAGACTTTGCGTTAATAGCTAAAACACGGCCAAATTTTTCCATGTCCTTACCCATTTCTTCGCCAAATATTTTTCTAAATTTTCCACCTGAAGCGGCTTCGTTAAAGCTTTTAGAAAAGTTTTTAATAGCGTTGCCATCAACAAATGTGTCGCCGCCAAAGTCACGAAGAACATTATTCATATAGTAGGAACGAATTTTGTCCAGACTTTCTGTGTCGCCCTGCTTTTTAAAGACATCAATGACAGAGCCAATAACTTGAGGCTGCGCTTTAGGATTCGCTATGTATTCTGCCGCCCCAAGGGGGTTGTCAGACAACCTGCCGGTGTTTAGCTCTTTAAGAGTCCTGTTTGTAACAAAGTTATTTAAATCATCTTGAGCCGTCTTGACGGCACGAAGAACGCCAGCAATGCCACCTTGCGCACCGCCACCCTCTTGAACGGCTTTTAAAATAGCATCTTCAGTCATGTTGGCAGATGATGATTTTTCGATTTGTTTAGCAAGCGCTCTTATCTGACCAACATTAGAACCAAATAATGTATCTGCTGTTTTGCCTAAATCAGTAATTGATTTGGCAAAAGCTTTACCAGAAAACATTCCCGCTTCCGCGCCATCTGGAAGAGTTTTTTGCATTGCATTTTCAAGCCAACGAGTAGCAAGTAAACCGCGCAATTGTTCGGATTGTTCTTTGCTTCCAAAATCTTTTACAACTGTAATAGCTCTTTTAAGAGATTCAGGCTTTCCGTTTTTAACAAGCGCCGTCATAAAGTCTAGATTAGCTGGAATTGTTCCATCTCTTGCAATCTTCTGAAGATCCTTAATTCTAATTGCATCTTGCAAATTGTCGATTGCAGTTTGGCCGCGCTTAAAAAAGCCACGCGCTTGATTTAGACTTTCAGAGGCTTGTTTTAATTGATCTAAACCTTCTGGGCCTATGCTTTTAGCTCCAGCTTGCTGGGCATATGTCTCCAGCATTTTTGGATCAAGCATCCGGTCTATCTCATTAATAACCTTTTGCATTTCCCTTTGACCACTGGTTGATCCAGTTGCCATTTTGCCGTCATTTAATGTCTTGCGAAGATTGTAAAGTTGAAGAAATCCAGTTTTGTTTCCCCCGCGTTTATAAGCCCCTATACCTTTAATGCCATCAATAATTGCGGCGTAATCAGCAGCAGCACTTTCTCTTCGGCCTTCGGATGTTGACCTAGCAGCGGCAATTGCACCCGCATTTTCTTTTTCTAATCTTGTAGCTATTTCTTTTAACGCTACAGTATCAATAAATTCTTTTGACCCTGTAACGGTTCCCACAAGATTTTCTATTTCAGAAAATTTTGATGCAGCGAGTGTGTCAAAGTTTTTACTTGTATCAGAAAGTATTTTGAATGCAGCTTCATCAACGTCAGCGCCCTTCATAGCGGCGTCCATAAATTGATCTGTTGCGCCTACAAGCGTTTTTACAACCGACTCTCTTGCAGTCTTCTCTGCTGCCTGAAGCCCTTTACTGGCCTGAAACACGCCCTCAAGAACTGCCTCGCCAGCCTCTTCTTGATCAACACCCTTTATAGGAGCCGCTCTTGTGCGAAAATCGTCAAGAATTTTTTGCATGTTATCGTAGTTATTCTTTAGGCGATCGGATGACCCGATAACCCTTTCCATAATCTTTGATTGTCTGGCTATAATTGATGGCGCTCCAACAGCGCCAAGCTCCGGTGTAATCGGAACGTCAATCATTTCACCTGTTGTGGGATCCTTTATTTTATAAGTAAGGGCTTCACCAGCAGCGGTAAGATCCTCATCAGGAAGCGGCTTTGCAGATAAACCTTTTCTTCCAGCGCGAAACAGTAGTCCAGCAGCGCCAAAGGTAACATCACCTACTAATGTGATACCACCCTCTACAGCTATGTCTTTTGCAATTTCCCCAGCAGTTTGTGTGGAGACCCCAGCCAAAGCCTCAACGCCCTCCTCTACTGCCGCGCCACCCATTGCTCCTAAAACAGATCCACCAATAATCCCAAGAGGGCCAAGAGGAACACCCGCTATAGCGCCGCCAACACTGCCACTGAGTTCAGGCAAAATTCCCGCTAAATCAGCAAAGTCGTAACGAGAAAATCCTTCCTCATCAATAAGAGTGTCTTTTTTAAGATCCATGCCAAGCTTTGATCCACCCTGTACCGTTATAGCTAGGCGGCCTCGATTGTCTCTGGTGTAATCACCTTCACCTAAACCATAAAGCTCTTTTAACTGCTTCTCTTCTTCATTGGAAGTTTCAGCGCCAGATAAAGCGGCACGAAGAGTTGCGTTTTGAATACCAGATTTAGTATCAAATAATTGTTCGGTTTCTCTTTGTAATCTTGATTTTGGCCGAGAAAGCTCTTGTCCAGATGAGTAGTTTCTAATTGCCTTCTTTATTCTAACAGTCTCATATGGGCTAGGAGCATCACCAGCTATTTCAAACGACAAAGCCTGACCGTCTGGAGCGGTAAAAACGACTTCTCCCATTTAATATTCTCCTTGACCAAATCTTATGACACCATCATCTCCGGGCTTATTTGGTATTTTATTAAAGGGAGAAGCGCTCAAAATCTCATCTACTCTAGAGATTGTTTGATTGTATATGTTTTCGTCTCTGTACATATCTTTTAGCTCATAAAAATCTGAAAGCTCCTGTTCAATTGAAGCCAATGGAGCATTAAATATAGTACGCAATTCAGCCAATTTAATTCTGGCTGCTCTTGGGTTTCCTAGTATATCAATCTTTCCAAATGCTGTTGCTAAATCCTGTCTGTCCTGATTTGAAATACCGTTTCCGGTTTCCTGCGTAGCAAACCTTTTATTTTCCATAATCAAAACATTTAGAATAGCGTTTGCTTGATCTTCAGCAGAAACACCTTTTAGTTTTCCTTCAAAAAACGTATCTGGATCAGCAACGCCGCCAGCTATAAGAATGTTTTTGGCTCTATCTAACAATATATTCGCCGCTGGCATTCCAGACTCTTCAATTTCAGCCAAAAGCGCATCTAATCTGCCCATAGCCTCCTGACTTCTTTGCAGCTTCACATAAGAATTTGCTATTTCCGCAGCGTCTTGTCTTGGATTTGCATATATTTCTCTTGAGCCATTATCTGTGAAACCAATTCTTATTTTTTGTTGTGTATATTGTGGAGAGCGATTGTATTGAGACTCTACCTTTTTACCTTCTCTTTGTTGTTTTAAGGCTTCTTGAAATGCTTCATTTCTGGCTTTAGCATTTTTAAAGCCATATTCAACTGCCAACTTTTCTCTATCAAATGCTTGTTTTTCGGCATTATCAGTTAACGTGTCTCTACGAGTTTGCATGTAGTCAAGAATTTTATCTTGACGAGTCTGCAAGTAATTTGACTGATCAACAAGAAACTTTTGACGCGCCGCATCAGCCGCTTTTGATTCACCAAGAGCGTATTGTCCCGCAGCTAATTGACCAGCCCGAGCTTCTTGCCTTGCCTTCTCCATAAGAGGCAACGCCTTTTCGCCAGCAGCACCCACTTCAGAAAGCATTTTCCCAACATTAAATCCTTTACCGGCTTTGTTTTGCATAAGAGCTAGCCCGAATGCTGTTAGCGCGGCTTTATTGTCTGGATCCCCAGAAATGTCTATGCCGGTTGCTTTGGAAAAATCATCTTTGTATTCTTGCATGCTTTTTGCTCCAGAAGGAGCGCGCCCTATTGCACTATTATAAGAGTCCAAAGCCGACTTCATTAAATCTATACTTCCAGAACCTATTCTACTTTCGCCGTCACGAGTTGTCGTGTCGCCACGCGCAACACCCTGAGTGCCAGCCTGTTTAGAAGCCTCATCACCTTCTTGTGCTTCTGCTTCGGCCATAAGTGTCATAGGAGATGTTTCGTCAGCCTCACGAGCTTCAGCGCCTGCCATCGCTGCCAAGTCATCGGCAACAGAAGTGATTTCCGGGGTTGTATTTGCAAACTCGCCACGTTCTTGACGTTCAATTTCAGCTTCATTTGGATTGATGTATGTGCCGCTAGAAAGGCCCTGACCTTTATCATCTCCCAAAAATCCACCATCGCCAGTGAGAGGCATTCTTTCAGAGATGATGCCCCCAGCAGATGGATCTTGACTCAAAATGTCTATTTGATCACCACCAAAGATAGTATCAGCAATAATAGATTGTCCTTGTTGATCATCAGGTCTTAAAAGACCGCCACCTCGGAAAAAACTTGCAAGACGGTTCATAGCCGCCTCTCTAGTGCGCTCTGGACTTCGACCATAAACTTCACCAGAAGGGGCGACATTAATATCACCACTTGCCATAATACCACCAAGTATATCACTTATACGCGCCTGAGCGGCCTTACGAGCATCAATAGCTTCGCTTTGTGGAGGATACATACCCAAAAGCTTGCCCAAAATGCCACCGCTAGAAGCATCCTTACGAAACGCCGCTTCGTTTGCGTCACCTTGTAATGATGGCGCTTTAATTGCCCCTAAACCGGAGCCTAAAGGTAGTATTTGATTTTGAGCCATTTATATACCCCTATTGCCCTGCTGGGCCAGTTGGCTTAATGCCTTGCAGAGCCGTATATGCACCAACACCTGCCAAGAAAGGATTGGTGTCTGGTGTTGTCGCTGACTTGAATGTTGATGCAAGTCCAGCGCTTGGAACGCCTCTAAGCATGGACTGTCCCATTTCAAGCCTTGTGAACGGCTCTTGTGTAGCCTGCAACTGGTTTTGACGCTCTGCTTCAAGTTGCTGTGACTGTAGGTTACGACCAATATCGCCAAGCTGTGTCATCATGCCTAGGTCTGCTCTGCCTAGCTCTGACTGTACACGACCAATATCGGCAGTAGTGCCAGCTAGTTGACCATATGCCTGCCCCAAACCGCCCATAAGCTGCGCCGCTTTTTGTGAAGAGCTAACTGCATCCTGAAACCCTTTGCGTTGAGCATCGCCAACTGCGGCAAGTCTACGGCCTTCTGTTTCGGCGGCTTGAATGCCTTGGCGAGATCCCCCAAAAGCTCCAGCCTGAACAGAATTCGCTGCCGCTTGATTTTGTGCCATCTGAGCCTGACGATTAATTTCATCAATCACGCTGCCTTGATATGGATTCATATACTGCTGGACGGCTGCTGCTGGATCAGACAAAAGACCTAAACCACCAGCTAAAGCGGCCTGACCACCAAGAGCTTGACCTGAAGCGCCAAGAGTAAACGGCGCGTATGACCCAACCATCCCCGGTGCCATGTCCAGCGCCTGCTGCTGAAGCGGGTCTAAACCGGCTACTTGCTGCTGTGGAAGGTCAAGAGCCGTGTCGAGAATACCAGGCGCTGTTTGCGCCCCAGAATCATCGAACTGTCCAAACGCTGTGTTTAGAAGGCGCTGCTCAATACCTTCTAGGTATGGAGCTAAACGCTGAACCTGTTCTACTGTTTGTACAGCCATTACGCCATCCTCTCAAATTTGTCCATCATACTATACATGCGATTGATGCCTTGATTAACATCACCGCCACCAGCGCCCTCTACAGCATCGCGGGTCATTACAAACTCCCCAGCCGTTAATAAAGCAGGAACATCATCTTGTGTGCCTGATCCTTCGCTTGGATCTATACCACCGTCACGGCGCGGATAAGAGGCTAAACCGCCCTGATTGTAATTTATGCCTCCTATCTGCCCATAGTTTCTGCCGCCTGCATATGGGTTCTTTTCAAAAGACGTTCTTGTGTCTTCATCCTTGTCTCCGCTTGCTAAAAGTTCTGCAAGCAAACCAGCGGCAGCGCCCTCACCCAATTGGGTGTTAAGAACTTTAAACAAAAGATTATCGTCAGCCATGCCCAGACCCTTCAGCAACTCAGCAGACATTGTTTTAGGCGCAACTGCTTCAACTGGAGCGCTGGCTCCTACACCAGCGGGTATCAATGCTTTTCCCGTTCTAGCAGATCCGCCCGTTACAAAGTCTGGTGCGCCCCCAGTGTTAGGGACGAACTGTGACATTGCCGCGTTTTTTCCACTCTCGCCAGCACCTTGTCCAGCCTGACCAAACATGCTGGAGCCTATGCCGCCAAGTAAAGCAGACTTCAAAGCATCTTTGGGCTTTTGTCCAGTAAGCAGGCCAATGCCACCAGACAGCAGAGCATTTTGTATGGCTGGACTCATTGAACTGCCAAACAATGTGCTGCCCAAGCCAGCACCCGCTGGCCCTAAAAAGCTACCAGCTATAGCGGGTAGGGCTATCTTTGCTAGATCATCTAATAAACCCATAACTAAATTCCTTGTTAAACACGAACAATTATACAGGAAATTCCTGCTATGTCACTATCTTCACTGTTCCTGCGTCATTCCATAGTGAACCTACTTCTAATCCAGCAGGGCTTGTTGGCAGGTTCGTTAATGTAATATTGGTAGCTCTTAATTGCCCGGGATTTTTTTCTTGCTCCATAAACAACTGAATTGTCCTCACAAGATCGTTCATGTACCCCACATCGTATTCAATCGTGGGGTCTGGGAGCCTTGGAGCAGGCACCTCACTACTAGCCATTACCGCCTACCATCCGGTCTAATGTCAACACGAGGGCTACCAAGACGCCATTTTGAACCAAGAGCATCCGACTCCACCCGCAACGCGAATGATCTACCGCGAACCCTTAAATCAAGACTTCCGGTAAACTCTTCTACTGGACTAGCAGAGGTTCTTACAGCATCTCCTGATTGTGTGCTATCAAAGTTAGCGCCGGGGGAATTTCTTGCCTTTAACGTAAAAGTGGCTTGTGGAGAGGCTAACTGTGTAGATCCTACAAAAGTAAGGTCAGGCAGAACTCGCCTTATATAAGCAAAGTGATCACCGTCAGCTATGTCCATAACAGCAGATTCGATGAAAGAGTCCATAGCCGATCCATCATCATCGTACCCAAATTCATGGTTATACAAGTAGTTTGAACTTGTAGCAGAAGGGAAGTCTCTAACCCCCCTGTCGATCCAAGCTGTTCTTGCTAGGTTTCCAAAATACCAAACTTTTTCCATATAATTGTATGTAACATATTTATCATTTTCTTGTGAATTAGCAGAAGGGTAAAACCATGTAACCTCTGAAAATTCAGAGTTAACGCCAGCACAGATTTTGTCTACTTGAGACAGGTTGAAGTCAGCAAAAACCTTGTCCTTAACAGTGCATGGAAGCTGCGCTGTTTGCCCAGAATGCACATAAAAATTGTCTATCCCCATCCAAAAAACAAAATCTTCTGTAGCTATAGCTGCGTTTGGCCCAGCTATAGTAATATTTGAGGCAAGCTGTTGCAGGCCAAAAGTAAATGGTGGCCCAATAAAACGCATTGATGTGATAGATGTGTCCGTAAACACTAATGTTTCACGCTTTGTTTCAAGAGCGGTAACAAAAGTTGAGCCTGCACCAAGCCTTAAGTCACCAGCCGTGTTTGAAGACGTAGGAAACCAATCAACTGGGTTCTCTTGACTTGAAAACCTAATTAATAAATTGTCCTGAATACCATTGCCATCTGGGTCGCCTGAAGATGAGCCAAATCCATCACAGCCAAATGCTATAACGTGCCTATCGCGGTCAGACACCAGAACCTGTTTACATATGGTAGGGACACTGGTTTTTACCCCGCTTATATTTTTTAAAGGAACCGCTCTGACATTTGTGCCTTCGCTTTTGTCCCAATAAAAAATTCCAGCATCTCGTGGGTTGATAAGCAAGTCTTCGCCAAAATTGTCATGTGACCACAATCTGATTTGCGCGGTTACTGTAAGGTCAGATGGCATGCCCCACCCGTAGGTGGCTTCTGTTACCGTAACTCCAGAGCTATGTGCGGCGGCAGTTGTTCCAAACTCACCCCTAGACAATCCAGTTAATTGACTGGAAGTCTTGCTTGTATAGCCAATCACCTCATCTTCGATAACAACATATCCAGAATCTGGAAATCCTGTTGTGTTTAAATTCACGGACGAACTTGTTGGACCCATAGGGCTTGTCGAAATACTGCTGGCAGGCGTGTGCCCCGAAGGTCCCCCATAAAAACCTGCGCCCCAACCTGTGCCCCCAACTTGTGTGTCGAGTCCCGAATTTATCTGGTACTCACCCACTGTTGCAGTTCCCCCGTTGCCTACATCGGAAGACGCAGCAAGTACAGGGTTCCCTGTTACAGGGTCTTTTGCGACTATAGTGTATTCGTTGTCGCTTGATATAGTAGAGATTTGATACTCTTGGTTTAAAACATCCGCGGTTATATTTCCGCCCAAGCTAACCGCATCAGAAAAAGTTACCGAGTCACCAGATACTGCTCCATGAGCGTTGTCAAACACATTAATTATAGGAGAAAAAGTGAGTGATTTGGCAAAAGTAACATCCCCTGCGGCGGTTGTTTCGCGTATAGGGGTAATGTCGTTATACACTCCCCCCTGTTCAACATAATATTTACTTGTTGTACCAAGTCCCATAAAATTTGAGCTATCTAGCGCAATCCAATTATGCAACGCGCGGCAAGTTCCTAAAAAAGTTTGCGAAGAATATTTTTCCCAACCGCCAATCTTTTCAGGGAACCCAAGCCGGAACCGTACCTTGTCGCTATCTCTCCAACCCCCCTCGTTAGAATAAGAGGTCAAATCTTTAACAACGCCGGGTCTAAATTGTAGTTTTGTTAACGGCATTTAAAACCCCTCGGTTAAATACCCGCAGCATCTAGTCTTGCGCGGAGGGCAGCATTTTCTTCCTTTAATTCTAAAATTGCATTATGCAAAACTGGAATTAATTGTGTTTCTTTCATTTTTAATTTTTCGTCTTGTTCCGTGTCAACAATTACGGGGTTTTCACCTTCTGCCGCCAAAACGTCTTGGGCGCTATAGCCATAATGCACAAATCCGTGCGGCTCCCGATCTTCCCGGTTATTTGTGTATTGGAATTTAATGGGGGAAAAAGAAGATAAAAACTCTAATCCGAGATCAACACTTTCGATATTTGTCTTATCACGAACATCAGAAGTCACGGTCCATGCTACATTAATATAAGCATTTGTTACGTCGTTATCGCCTATAATAACCCTATCATCAATTTGTGAAGCCCCGGTCAAGTCAAGAGGACTGGTGCTAGTGCCCGCACTACTGCCGATTGTGGTGTTATTGTGTCCCAGCCCGTTAGAACAAGCAAAGTAGCCCACGGCCGTGTTTTTGTTACCGGTTAGGTAAGTACTACCGCTGTTCCCTGCACGGTTCCCAAAAAAAGAGTTTAAGCCCCCGCTTGTCACAAGGAAGCCTGCCTCTTGACCTACGGCGACATTGAGGTTACAGGTGGTTGCGTTCTGGCCCGCGTTCTCCCCTATAAACACACAATTAACAACATTTGATGCGTGAAATACATTTGGACCGGACCTATACCCTACTATTACGTTTTCCATAGAAGAGCCGCCTAACGTAATACCGGATTCTGATCCAATACACACGTTTCTTTTGTATCCGGAATTCACAGTGGGCGCGGAGCCGACTTGTCCCCCCGCTTTATAACCAATAGATACGTTTTCTCCAGCCGTACCTAGAGCTCCAGTTAAACCGTCAATGGTGCAGGACATCGCACCAATAGATACGTTCCCTGTGGATCTTTGACTTAATCCCGCTTCACTACCTATCGCGACGTTTTGGGTGCCGTCAGCCATGCTGCTGTGCGCTTTATAGCCCATAGCGGTGTTATATTCACCGGCAGCCAAGAGTGTTAAAGCTTGAGCTCCCAACGCAACATTTCTTCCAGCCCCTGACATTGAGTTTGGTGTTGCCGTGCCCCCAAGTGCAAGGTCTCCAACAGCTATGTTTTCCGTGCCATTATTGAAGTAACCTTCAAGGGACATAGTGGAACCGGGGGCACCATTTAGGTAACCGCCAGTTAGAACCTCTACCCCATCGTTAATCAAGTTTCCTGTAACGGTTGCTCCGGTACTTGTGGCTTGAACTTTTGTTGTTCCGGAAAATGTCAAAGCGTCTGTTATATTGGAAAATGCCTTCCCATCTACTTTAGCGCCGACCCCCGCACCGTCGGTGTACGCGACAGCTACCTGCCCCGCGGGAACGGTTAACGTACCACCGGACCCGTTACCTTGGCTCAATATTACAGAAAAACCACCGGTTGTGTCGTTTTTTACAAGGTAGGTTTTAGATGCACCGTTAGGATCAATCGTAACCGTGCAGTCTGATCCTAGTGTTCCTACAAACACCAAAGTACGGTACTGCCCATCAGAAAGAGACCCGTTACTCGTCGTAAGAGTAAACGTCGAACCGGAAAGAGTTATTGTGCCGACATCGTTTAAAGCACGGTCAATAATATCAAAATTTGTATTAACCGTAGTCCCCCAAGTTCCACTTTGTTCTCCGGGGCCCGGTTTTGTTATACCGGTGTTGTCTGTATATGTTGTTGGCATTTAAACCACCTTTTTTCTAGTAGCTTTACGGCTGTATTTCAGACCATGATTCTACATTAACATTTGTATCTATTTCTGTCCACGTCCCACCTGTGGGAGATATTTTTGACCAATTATTTACCCTTACGGGGTCTATCTTTTGCCAAGTCAAACCCCCAACAGCCGTTTGAGTAAACGAAAATTCCATATTTATATCAGGGGCCGCTTGTATCCGAGTTGCAAAAGTGGTCTGTACAAACTCACTGCTCAAAGAAACGACATTTGTTCGTAACCTACCTCCAGAAGATGATTGAACAAAGTTAAAGCTCATGTCCGAAGCTCCGGCCATAATCCCCGAGGCCACTTTGACTGTGATAAAGGTGGAAATTATATCTACGGGTCTAGTTCTAATCCGGGCCGCAACGCTGGTTTGGGTAAAATCAAAAACCATAGCCACTTCTGCGACAATTATTGAGTCACCACCTGCGGCTGAAATCGGGGCTTCCGCAATGGAAAATCCACTAATCATTGTTGTTCTCTACATTCAGGACAAGTGCATTTTAAACAATCCGCATCACCTTTTTCTTCGCCAGAAAAATATTCTTGTGGCGTGAAACCATTTGAAAAATTGTCTACATAAATGATGCCTCTGTGGCAAGAAGAATTACACCCCGTACATATGTTGTCCATTTCTCACCCCGTTAATTTAAGGCAGTAGTTCTAACACTACTTTGCCGTTGGTATATATACTGTCATAACTCAACTGTTCGCGCCCGGAAAATGAGCTATGATCGGTATGGCCGCTATATGTCGAACCGTTAGTCCACGCTCCTGTGCTGGTTGTGGCGTTACTCGCAGACACGTCTATGTAACTCCCCCCTCCACCGCCATATTCGGTGCTGCTGTTATTTCCGTTGCCGCCGCCAGAATATCCGCCGCCGCCGCCCATTCCGGCGAGCGTCGAGGTGTTCCGGGTCTCCCAGTCGGGATGCATCAGCATCTCGCGACTCATCGTGGGGACTCCCGAGAAGTTGGTGACGCCCTCTCGTTCAATCAACTCGAGTGCTCGCCCGGCATCCCATTTGTGCATGAAGACAATCCGCGCACCGGAGATGGTCGCTGGGTGAAGCAGGCAGTTGTTAGCGGTCACGTGGAACAGCGGTGTCGGTGCCATGAATACGCTTTGTGTGCTGCCGGCCGACTGCTCGTCGTCGCTCAGATCGGGTGTACCGGCGGCGGCGCCCACCTTTTTCGCCGCTGCGGCCGACACCGCTGCCATGAACGCAAGGTCCAACAAGTTGTGGACCGAACCGCGGTGGGTGAGTTGGGCACCCTTTGGGAACCCCGTGGTCCCGGAGGTGTAGAAGATGCATGCATCGTCGTCAGGGTCGAGGTCAACTTCGGGAAAGGTCGCTGGTGCAGTGCTGGGGTCGATCATGTCCTCCCAACGAGCAGAATCCGCGGGGAGTTCACCGTCGTGGCGCACCGTGATGACGTGCAACGGCGTACCTTCGTCACCATGTCGAAGTTCGTCAAGGATCGGCGTGACCCGGTCGACGCGCTCGGTGTCACAGATGAGCACCTTTGGTCGAGAGTCGGACAGCCCGTACTTCATCTCATCGGTCGTCCACCAGGCGTTCATTCCGACGCAGGCGGCTCCGATCGACACGATCGCCCAGTACGAGAACACCCACTCGGGATAGTTTCGCATCGAGATCGCAACGCGGTCGCCGTGGCGCACGCCGAGGTCGTCGACGAGATGTTGCGCCAGCGCTTTGATGATCGCGTCGGACTGGGCGTAGGTGAAGCGCTCATCTTCGAACACGACGTAGTCCGCATCGCCGTGTCCCGACGCCATCTCCCACACGAAACGCATCGACGGTGGCGCAGAGTCGAACACTCGCATCGGGACGCCACGCACCTCAATCTCGGTCATCGCGAACGGGCCTCCTGGAGCGGTCAGTTCGTTCCAGGCTTCGGTGTACTCGTCGATCATGGTTTCCATGATCGCAGCGTGATCCAAGCCAAACCAATTGCCACGTTCGATACGCCGTAGCGTCACTCTGCGATGACGTAAGCACCAGCAGTCGACGCTGAGTGCGTGAGGCTGAGGTGCCACCTCTCTACGCCGGCTTCGGCAGCGAGGTCCAATGCTCGACCAGTTATCGCCAATGACGGTTCGCCTGATGCTGCCCGATCCACCCAGACTTCGTGAAAGCCGAATGCTCCGAGGCCAAGCCCGAGCGACTTCATCACCGCTTCCCGTGCCGCAAATCGCGCCGCAAGCGACGGCACCGGGTCGGTCTTGGGTGCCACGTAGGCCAGTTCGACCTCGGTGAACAGGCGGGTCCGCATCGACGGTGTCCGTTCGAGTGACGTTCGGAACCGTTCGATGTCGACTAGATCGATTCCGATCCCGACAATCGCCACCGTTCAACGCCTCCAGAGTTCGGCGGTCTCGACGACCGGCCCGACGAGCAGTTGCTCGACGGCGATCTCGCCGAGCAGCGCTTCGTCGAACGAACCCTCGGTTTCGTAGACGGTGTCGACGAGGCGGTCGTAGCGGCGGTCGTAGCCCTGCAGCACACCACGCATCACCGCAGCCGGGCGAGTGTCGTGGAACTTCACGTGCAACAGTGTTAACCCGGTCGTCTCGCCGCCCTTGACCTCCGGGACAAAGATCACTGTTCGGCCGTCGCTGCGACCTCGACCGACGAGCACATCACGTTCGGACGCAACCCGGTGCTTGGTGCCAAGCAACGGTGCAACCCCCTCGACACGGCTTTGCAGGTCCCGGGAAATCCCGCCGCGGTCGATGATCGCAACGGTGTTGCGATCAGAATCGATGTCATATCTCGTAAAGCCGCGAACTGCGGCCACCGACGGGTCAAGGTCGGCAAGAACCTTGAGCGTCCGATAGCTCAGGACGTCGCGACCAGCGCCAGCTGATAGCAGGGCTTGGACAAGAGGACAATCGATGACCCCTTCATCGCTGCGCGAGATTCCTACCGTCACGGTTTTCGCCTGGTGCTTGATCGTGTCGACGGGCCGTGTCAACTCGTCGATCGCCGTGGTGAGCGCCCCGACGAGGTCGTCAATCAATGACGACGGCGTCGCAACCCTTCCTGAGACGCGCTGGTAGGAAGAAACGGGTTGGTCGGACAGCACGTGACCGAGCATTTGGGAGAGCCGCACGGCGGTCGATGCCTCGAGGTGCCCGTCGTAGAGTCCGCTCCGAATCCCATCATGGAAGCGGTCAGCATTCGGAACAAGATCGTGACGCAGGCGCGCGAGGACATCGTCGCCGGACAGCTGATCGCCTACCAGTTCCTCAACTCGCTCACGGACGCCGCGCAGCGGGTGAGCAGATGCGTCGATGGCGAGAGCCGCCTCGTAGCCGAAGAGATGCCCCGCCATGGCGGACAACACGAAGCCGAGCGTCGGATCGACCTTGGGGACCTCTATCACGGCGTCGGCGTCGAAGCGCGTCTCTCCCTCGGTGGCGAAAACGATCGGCGTCGCCTTGTGCGCCTTAAAGATCGCGACCTCCTTCGCCACGTCGTCGGCGGTCGACCCTTCAAGGCCGGCGGCGCAGACGAGAATTAGCGGCTCGGATGAAAGATCAATGTGTTTCTTATCCTCCGTGGAGTCACAGGCCATCGATTTGTAGCAGAGCTCGCTGAGCTTGATCCGGACCTCTTCGGCGGCCACTTTGTTCGGCCCGTTGCCGACAACCGCCCAGTACCGCTTGAACGGGGCGAAACGGCGCGCCGCATCTGCGATTGATTCGCGCCGCTCGAGGGTTGCACGCATTGCGTCTGGAAGTGAGCGCAGCGAGGTGAGGAGCTGGGTACGTCGGCGAGCGTCACCTTGACCGGTTGCTTCAGCGATCGCACACGACAGGAGAGCCCCGGCCGCGACCTGCGCGTAGAACGCCTTGGTCGATGCGACACTCATCTCGACGTCGCGTCCGTCGGAGGTGTACATCACCCCGTCGGCCTTGTCGGTGAGGTCCGAACCTCGCCGGTTGACGATGCTGATCACCTGCCCACCTCGGGACCGGATCAGATCAACCGTGCGGTTCGTGTCGGTCGTGGTCCCCGACTGACTGACCGCGATGGCCAGCGTGTCGCTCATGTCAAGTCGGAGGTGAAACCCGGACAACTCAGTTGCCGTAATCGCATCGATGTCCAATGCAGACTCAAGCAACTCGTCGAGGATCGCCGCAGTGCTCTGCCCAGCCACCGCCGCAGTCCCCTGGCCGATCACCCGGACGCGGTTGATCGTGCCGTCGGCAAGCTTCGCTGCGACCTCGGGGGGCAATGCCATCTCGCCGACGACCGCTGACAATGACCCATCAGTCGCAGTTGCGATCTTGCCGCGCAGCGTCTTCGCGAAACTCGTCGGCGACTCCGAGATCTCCTTCAGCAGAAAGTGTGGCGCATCACCGCGGTCGATATCGCGAGTCGTGACTTCTGCTGTAACAACATCACCTGGTTCGACCGGAGTTGATGTCCCGTCGTAGGCATAGCGGAGGATTCCGTCGAGTTCACCAGCAACATCGGCGTCGATAGCGATGATCTCACCGCCATCTTCTCCGTCCATCCGAACGTATATGGCCGTCTCTTCGACCACGCCATACGGTTCGCTGGCGACGATGTAGCAGTCGTCGGCGAGGCCGACGTACAGGCCCTGCCCGCTTCCACGGAGCGCGAGCAGCAAGGTCGATGGGGATGCCGCTGCCATCGCGCCGATTGCGACGGAACCTTCGAACATCGACACGGTCCGCCGAAAGGCTTCGACGGTCTCGACGCCGGCGGCGAGGTGACGGGAGGTGATGGTCGGAATCACCTTCGCGTCGGTCGTGATCGGGCCGGCGATCCCAAGGTCGTATTCGGCACGGAGATCGCCGTGGTTGTCGACGTCTCCGTTCAGGGCTGCCACGACGTACGGGGCCTCAGCCTGCGCCTTTCCGCCACGCTCCAACTCTTGGGAATTGAGTGGGTGGGTGTTCGGCTCGCTGATGATGCCGACACTCGCCCAGCGCGTGTGTCCAATTAGGGCGGTGCGGGCCTGTGGCGATGACACCGCTCGCCGAAATAGGGCATCGGCGGCAAGCGTCGATCGCAGGGCTGCTGTGTTGTCGCCGAGTTCGCCGATCTCGGCAGCCTGCTTGTACGCGAACGATAGGACCGGTCGACCGTCGGCGCCCTGTGTGGCCACGACTGATCCGTTCTCAAAGAGGAGGTCGTTGCCCCGCTCGGCAATCAATGCCGAGAGCGTGTCGGAGTCGATGTCGTGATCCCAGACGTAAAGATGAATGCCCGCCGAGTCCCGGCCGCGAACTTCGAGGCGATCGATTGCCGAGAATGCCTGTTGGGCCACCAGATACGCAGCCAGTGCCCCAGAGCTCGCGTTGCGGCCGGCAAGCGCCTCAACTTCGCGAGCAGTGCGAAACCGGTCGTTGCGGATCGCCCACAAGACGTCGGCGAGCTCGAATAATTCGGCGTTCGCTGTCTCGAGTGCATCGGCGGACAACTCGCCTGCGTTGACGTCGAGTTCAGCTTCTCGCTCGGAACGGAACCGGTCGAGTCGATTCAGACGGGACGAGAGCGCCGCAACGAGTTCCGGCTGATTGCTCAGAGCAAATACGCCAGGAAGACCGTGCAGGGCTGTGTCGACCTCGCGGCTCGCTGCTGCGACCGCAGCAACGTCTGGGATTGACTCGATTGCGGCGTCAAGCCCGCCCAACAGATTTTCGGTGCGCGGTGTCGGCCGAGTAGGAGGTCGACTGAGAACGCCAATGATGCCGCACATGCGACGCCAGGTTACCGATCGGTTCCGTTCGAGAACGCGCAACGACGTCGGCGAGAGCCGCGTGTTCATCATGCGGCG
>WLWF01001525.1_pt1 | contig 18674 bp, 27 predicted proteins | sample 6718331 | NCBI WGS metagenome assembly WLWF01 (sample SAMN12718692, study PRJNA515312) | sponge metagenome | isolation source: marine sponge | host: Mycale hentscheli | place: New Zealand: South Island, Marlborough, Capsize Point | collected 2003-05-01
CTTTACTTGCCAGTCACTGATTTGATTGTTGCAGTGGAGCCAGTTGACAAAGTCATGCCATGCTTCTCGTCTTGCTGGAATGTCAGGGACTCCATCTTGTTCATACATTTGTTGAACAGCTGATAGATTGTATTGCTCGAACTCTTCGATTGCTTCGTCTCGCGTCGTTACCCATGAAATGTTTTTAGCCATGTTATTTTCCTTTGGTTAGTGGTTGGTACTATTATTGTACCACACATTTGTGGTATTTTGCACGTGCTTTAAACGTCGTAAATGTGTGCTAGGAATTGGTGACTGATGACTAGGTTTCCCCATTGGTCAATCTCAGCAACCTTGACTTCAGGTTCGTTTGTTCCACGAAGCAAGTAGAAGTAGCGTTCTCCGAAGATTGAGTTGTTCTCTTTAGCAGTCACCTCAAGGTAGTAGATTTGGCCGCGCTGCTTTCCTAAGATTGTCTCGACAGCTTTTTGTGCTGCTTCCAAGTCAGTGTCTGTAAGATCGACGTGCCAGCCTTTGATATTTGATATTGATTGTTGTTCGGTCATGAGTCTTCCTTTTTGTTGGTCAGTATTTATATTACACGCTTAACTTTTATGTTCAATTGATATCCCAAAACCTTTCATTTTGTTGATCAAATTCCCATTCAGCTTGAGCGTCAATCATGTCCTCATCGCGTATCTCAAGAAACTTTAGATTTGATGGCGTTTTTCGTGACAATATTGTCATTTTAGCAGCTGTAATCTGGAGAGGACTTTTTGATCGTTCAATTAGCATTCTTAAAGTCTTTGTTGATGCGTCGATCATGTTGTCTAAATAGTCTTGAAGTGTCATGATTGATTCCTCTTTTCAATAAGCTTTTCAACAATAATAAGAACATCAACGTATTGTTGAAACTCTTCGTTAGTGAAAAGTGTTTTGTCATTACCGGTAATGAATTGTATATCAGACTCTAGAGTATCATGCCATAGTCTCAAGCTGTCCATCCCTGCTTTTTCATTTGAACATTCATCAACAATTTGTTGAAGCCACGGATCAAAGTATTTTGTTTGTTGATCTTTCATATCAACTCCTGTTAGTGTTTGGTACCTTTATATTATACTATAATAGCGTGTGCTTTTGCATGTGCTTTAAAGTTTTAAACTATTATGCACCGAATCGTGGATTCTGGACTAAATCGTTGGGTGACTCGAGCTTTGCGCTAGCAACGTTTGCTTGAGCTGACCATATCTTTTGAAGATGATTTTGTCGCCATGTTGTCTCATTCTTGACTGGTAATCGTGCTACTTCGCCATTTGTGTATTTTATAACTAAGTGTGTATGTTTCATTTTGTTTCCTTTTGACTGATGATAATTGTGATGTTTATATTGCACATTCAATTTTAAACTTGTGAGCTTCCAATATAAACGCGACTGTAGTAACCTAGCGTATCTATTTTTGAATCATTATTATCGATGAATGCAAAACCATGATACTGTCGACACCAATGCAAAGCGCCTTCGATCATATTACATACACCAATTTTATATTCTTTGGTTGCTGTTGAATCTGTTCTTCCTAATTCTCGATTAGCCCAGATTAGTAGGTGCTTGAGTGGCACAGCATTGTGTTTGTATGATTCATTTTCCATTGTTTTTCCTTTTGGTTTGGGTTGTTGGTGTTTATATTATACCATAGCATACACGTGTTTTGCATGCATGTTACTCAACATGATTATGACTAATTACTTTAAGCCCACACTCATTAAGTCTTTGAATGAAACGTAAAGCTGCCCTGAGCTTTGAAAACTTTGAAGTGATTTCTTCGCCGTTGTTGTTTTTCCAAGTTATGTAATGCATGTTGACTCCCTGTATTTATATTATATTACACTCAATGTACTTTTTGCACGCCAAGCTTACAGTGGAAAGAACTGATCTTCTTTTGACTTGACTTGACCTCCGATGATTAAAGGTAACGCCACCTGGAATTTGAAAATGTGCCAAAGTTTATCGCGATCATCATTTTCACTGATGCAGGAATTGAACCACTCCATACGAGTCATCCCAGGATTGTCTCGAATCTCAATTAGCGCTTTTTCTTTAAAATCTTTAACTCTCATTTTCATCACTCACTTTTTCAATATAACTGCGTTTGATGTAACCAATCTCATTTGTTCGATTATTCATGATTTGAGTATGACCTTTTAGGACGTAATAACCCAGAAGCGGTGCACATCTTGCTCTGACAATTGTGAATGTATCACTTTGTATGTAACTGTTGCATGCTATTTGAGGCGGCAGTTTGGTCTCTCCATCAACCGTCATACCCTTAGAATGAGGACTATTTCTCCACTCTACAACTTCTTCATACGTTGTCTTTCGAATAATCTGTGCTCGTTCTCTGACTGCAGTTTGTGTAAGCTTGACTAACATTCCCTTTTTCATATTTCCATCCTAACTAAACTAATGGTTGTTGTTGGTGTTTATATTATAACATATATGTTTTATTATTTGCACGCGTGCACTAAACGGCAGCTAAAGGTGGTAATTCACCACTGTGTATTCCGCCGTGCTTTTTGATAACTGTCAACACCACATCTACAGGTACAGAAGGATAAACAGTATTCGTCAGATTATTTCGGTCTTCAGCATACTGTACAATTAAATGTTCTTGTTCTGAAGGGTAACCCAGTTCGACCTCTTCATAAGGCCCAACATTGTTTCTAGGGTAGCAATATGCCAGTGAACTAGCTTGAACACTTATTTCAAAACCATCATTACACTCAATTTTTTTATATCTTTTAATCATTTCAATAAACCTCTTTTTGTTTTATCTTGGTTGAGATGCGCCCACCCTATCCCGAGAGTAACCAGCTCTCTCTCCGTCTGTGTGCTTTGCATCACAGACTTTAATCCCAACCAAAGGATAATCTATATATTTGTTATTTTATTTTGTCAGAAACAGGAATGTTATTTGCTAAAACTGTAATCTTGGATTTCTTCAAGTTCGCTTACAGTGTCTTCCAGTGCAATTACCAGAGCAGTCAATTCTTCGAGCGGTAAGCGAAGAGTGAATACGTTGCCAAATAGAATTGTTGCACATCCTAAACTGTCGACTTTGATGACAGTATGTATTGAGCCTGATTCTGTTTCCAAGATTATACTATCTAAGTTTTTGTTTTGATAAGCCATATTGTTGTTTCCTTGTGTTGTAGCGTGTTTATATTATACTACACTCAATGTACTTTTTGCACGCTAAATAATCCCAGACCTTTTGTGAATGGTGTAATTGATAATGTCCCAAACGAATATTGAATCCTCTGCTAACACTGCGTATATGTCGATCTTTGCACAGTCTGCGCAGTCATTGATAATGAATTGCGGCATCTTTTCGCTAACGTAGTTATCAACAATCAAGTGGTAAAGCTGGCGGTGATTATCAAGGTCACCGTCCTGGAACTCCTGCAGAGAGGTGAAAGCTTCAATCTGACAGAGTGCGCCAAAGCAAGTCTTGTTGACCTTGGAGTGACGCCACTTGCCCTCCTCATTAAAGAAGAGCTCGCGTAGGTTTCGGAAAGGACGAGCCTCAATGATCTCTTCCATTGCTTTACCACCCACACCTTTAATGGAGGACAGGGGAGGAATGAAGGCTTTACGCTCAGGATTGTAATCCCACTCCTCACCGGAGTAGTTGATATCCGATGGAGCAAACTTATAACCCAGGACCTTGACCTCACGGATGGTCTTAGCCAAGCCGTTAGGAGAGTTGTTCTCTGACTGAAGTACAGTAGCGATCCACTCCTTGGGGTGATAGGTGTAGAGCCAAGCAGCGTAGTAGCTATCGATGGCGTAAGCCACGGCGTGTGACTTATTGAAACCGTAGAGGGAGAAGAACTCGATCTTATCGAAAAGCGCGTGAGTGATCTTGGGATCTAGGTCGTGCAGGCGCTGTGCACCTTCCACGAACTGCTTACGCAGCTGGTCACGCTCGGAACCCTTCTTACCGATGGTGTCCAGCGACTTCTTCACCAGCGTCTTGCGCATCTTGTCAGACTCACCGGGGGTAAACCCGGCGAGCTCGACTGCCAGGGTCATGAACTGCTCCTGGAAGGTGATGAAACCGCAGGTGGGGCCGAGGACACGCTCGATCACGGGGTGGTCATAGACAATGTTGTCCCGGTCGTTCTTAGCTTCCACGTACTTGATGTGGACGTTGGCCTTGAGCGGACCCGGTCGGTAGATGGCGGTGATGGCCGCTAGTTCCTCAATGTTATCGGGTTTAGCCTGCTGACAGAAGTTACGGGCTCCTTGAGCTGTAAACTGAAAGAGACCTGGCGCAAAGTCCTGATGGTGGTAGGAGTGTTCCCACACCTTAGGATCGTCCTGCTTGACATACCGGCAGTTAAGGTGCTCGTCAAAATACTCTTTAATCTGCGCGAAGGTAGGCTGAGGATTATCAGGTGTCCGCAGGACGCGCTTGATGCAGTTCTCCACATCCTTCATCAGGGTCAGGCCCAGGAAGTCGAACTTGATGAAACCGTTATCTTCCAGGTTCCGGAAGTTCATGCCCTCGGTCCAAGGGGTTTGGAGCTCACCACGCACACCGATCAGGGGCATGGTCTCGGCTAACTCATTCTCATCAGCGATGAGGACGCCCCCAGCATGTCGGCCGATGGCCCGTTGCTCCATAAACAACGTGCTCACGTGCTTCTCCACGTGCGGATACTTCTCCATAAAGGTCCGGTAGTTGTCGGAGTACTTCATACAGTCATCGTGCTTGAGCACGAAGACGGACTTCTCGGTGTTGGCATCTCGGGCGAAGGGTTCCACCTCACCTTGGAGGGGGCCGGTCACGCGGTTGACCTCGGCGAAGTCGACCTGGTAGAACTTGGCCACATCCTTCACGATGGACTTGAGTTTCAGCGTGTTGAAGTTGGACACGGGAATGACCGCATCCTCACCGAAGAGGACTCGGGCAGCATCGATCAGCGCGTCACGGTCACCCGCATCGGAGTCGATGTCAGGCCAGGACGTCCGGTGGCGGCCTAGAAAGCGCGACCACAGCAGGCCAAACGGGAGGGGGTCGATCTGCGTGATGCCCAGCAGGTAGTTGACCAGCGAACCGCCACCCGAACCACGGGCCGGACCGAACAGGGTCTTCTTCTCTGCGAGATGGAACACGTCATACATGGTCAGAAAGTAGTTCTCGAAGCCCAGGAACTTGATGTCGTCCATCTCCTCCTTGACGCGCGCGACGTACTCGGGCTTGTCACCCAGGCCCTCCCGGATCATCGCCGCCTTGACTAGCTTGGCTAGCTGCTGGAACGGGGTGTCCTCAGGCGGCTCGGGATAGCACGCGTGCGAGCGCTGCGGATTGGCATAGTTGGGCAGCTTAGCCTTGCTGTCGATCCAGACGTCCTCGAACTCGTGCCAAGTCAGGTCGTGCGTGCGCTCGATGGCTTGCCGGACCATGTCCTCGGTACCGTTGTAGAAGTCGTGCTGATGATAGTGCTTACCGTACTCCGCCCACATCTGCTCCGCGTTCTTGGGATAGAGCTCGCACTTGAGCTCCTCGAAGGTGGGGAGAGGGGTGGGCTTATCCCGCATCCAGCCGAGCTTCTTGTAGAGCTCCCGGGCTTCCCACATGTCCGGTCGGGGGTAGTGACTGTCTGCAGTGGCGATGAGAGGTAAGTTGTGACGCTTGGCCATCTCTAGTAGGTAGTGGTTGGTGGAGTGTTGAGCCGCCAAATCGTTGAACTGGATCTCCCAAAAGAACTGCTCCGGGCTTAGTGCATCGTGGAAGCGATCTGTGAGATTAGTGAGATCCCGCATGATCTCCTCGAAGTCCTTCTTGTGAGCCTGGCCTTTAAATACGGTTCCAGTGGCGATGCCTGCCAGACAGGCAGACGACACCTGGAGCCCTTCTCCGTGTTCCTTCAACATTGCAAAATCGATGCGTGGGAACCGATAGAAACCTTCCTTGTATGACCGCTTGATTAGCCTGAATAGATTTTTCATGCCTGTCAAGTTACGGGCTGTAACAACTAAGTGATAGCGCCTCTTCCAATCCAGGGCATCCGGATCGTAGGTCTTGCTATCCTCCTCGTCCTCGATAACGTGACCGCCTTGAGCCTCGTCTTCCTCGGCATCCTTGTTGACGTCGATCTTAGATAGGGCCTCCTGCTTACGGGCATCGCGTTCCGCTTTGACTCGATCGCGGTGAGCCTGATACTTCTTTTCCCATTCCTTAAGGCATGGAACAAAGTAAAACTCGCACCCTGAGATGGTGCGGACCTTGCGGCCTTGCTTGCGTAGTTTCTCACCGTGCTTCCAAAGAAAGGGAAGTGAGTTGCAGTTACCGTGGTTAGTAATGGAAAAGGCATCCATGCCATTTTCCAAGACAAAGTCCAGGTGATCTGCTGGGTATCCTAGCCCGTCGTATGTTGAATAACCATCGTGAGCGTGCATACCCACGAAACGATTAGGTTTCTTGAAATCGTCAAATGACACTTTTTATCTCCGGTGCTAAGATTATAAAACACCTATTCTGGATTTACACAACGGCAATCGCCGATTCTAACTGTTTTTTTCTCTTGATCAATCAAGACTTCTAGGCCTTCTTCTAGAGTAAAATCCCGGGATAGAAATCGCCCAATTACCAGACCGTTCTTGACATGCATTTTATTCGTCTTGTAATCCCAAAAAGAGACCTCAACTAAGTCACCCTTCTTGTACATAACTTATAATCTCACAGTCGGTTCTATGCCACCAATCAAGCTTTCCATCGGCGAGCACCTGAACGAAAGTGGCGGTGGTAGGAGGGGTTCGGATCACTACACCTACAATTGGCGGATCTTGTTCGGGGATCCTCACCATGTCACCCTCCATAACGTAGCATAAATCTCTATCCATTTACCTTCTCGATCAATTTAAGAGCTTGTCCATCTATCCAGTGCTTAGTGCCGAATATCAATACCGAGTACATCAAGATTCTTCTTCCGTTTGCATGTGACTTTATTAAAGGCCAGTACATTGTCCCTGAAAGAACAAGTCCTACATCGCCCTTCTTGTACTTTTCGGGCTCGACGTTGGCTATAACTTGGACCATATCACCGGGTTTAAAATTACGCTTTTTAGCCATGTAATAATCATACCGCGCACCGTGTAAATCTACACAAACGTGTTATAATAAATGCGATTCAATATTTATGCCTGGAGTTTCATTATGAAAGTCGGAATAGTCGCAGGTAGTTTTAAGCCTTATCATGCCGGACATCACAAGATGGTAGAGATTGCAGCAGAGAACAACGATCAAGTTTATCTGTTTGTATCCACAACCGACCGACTTCGAAAAGGTGAACATCCGCTTTACGGCAAAGACATGCGCAAAGTGTGGAACGATCACTTAAATGGCATCTTGCCCAATAATGTTCACCTCTATTTGCTCGGGCCGGGGCAAGCCCCGATACGTAGCGTGTACGAGCTCCTTGAAGATGCTAGCAAAAAAGGCATGGATGACAACTTCACAATCTATTCCGATCCCGTAGATATGAGCAGAAACTACAGAGAGGCTTCGTTGACTAAATCAGTCGGTGAAGACTTTCTCAAGAATCAAATTGAGAAAAGACCTCTTGATCGAAATGAGACTGTTCCGGTAAGCGGCACCGATATGCGTCGCCATCTGGCTGACAAGAATGATGAAGCATTTAAAGACATGCTTCCTTACCAGCTGAGCGATGCCTCAAAACAAGCGATCTTTGACATCCTGTCTGGCAAGGCTTTGCAGGAAAGTTTGCTTCGCGCCTTTATTCGTACTGCGATCGATTAACCCATAAGAATAGCTTGAACGTAGCTTTTAATTAAGTTCTCGTTCTGCTTATCCTTGCTAGGTAATCGTCGAGCTCGCCCGATGATCTGGTTTACCATTGCGAAAGAGCCCGTAAGCTTGTAAAGCTTTTTGCTGCCAGGCGGATTCTCAAAGATAACGCCCTCCATAGAAGAGTTAACGTGATCCTCAATATCTCCGAGCTTACTTAACTGCTTATCTAGCATATCTCCGATCTTCTCGGCATCCTCGCCTTCCACAGCCTGAAGAGCTGCGATGGAAGAGTTAAGCTCATCTTTCATTCTTTTAACTTCGGCGTCGGTGTCGTCAACCAGGAACGACTCCATACCTCGAAGCACTTCAATGGCGAAGTCGCTGATTGCGTCCTCAATAGGCCTGAGTAGAATGCTGACTAGCTTTAGGGCTTTGACCTTTGAACCGATCTTGGACACTTCTTTCTGCATGTCTTTTGGTAGGCCTTTCTTGATAGGCCCAATGGCTGGAAGCTCACTAAGCGGCTTCTTTTGACCTATACCCACAATGCGAGTGACCAGATCTTCAACCTTATCTGCGGGCAGGTTGAGCGGCTCTAAAACAGTATCTCTTAGCCTTTTCTCAACGTAATCTGCAAGCGTATCACTATCGCTCATACCCCGAGCATCCAGTTTTTCAACCAGCTTGGCATGAGCTCCTGTCTCTGTGATATCACGCAGATTAACAATCTGTGGGCCGTAAAAGCCCCAGCTATCCGAATCGTCTTTTGCTGCAGCTGATGTTACCTTGTCAACTAGCTGGCCAAAATCGCCACCCTTAAGCTGGATATCAACGGGTTTGCCGTTATCGTCAAACTCCTGCAGATTGTGCATAACAATGTTGTCTGAGGAGTAGTTGATGATGTTAGGGTGGTTAGAGTAGATGATCTCTGCATTGACAAACCGCTGATTGCCATCCTCACCTGTAAAAATTTTCTTTAGTGATTCCGGGCTCACTCTGGATAGCGCTCGATTAATCGCCTCAAATCCGTTTAAGAAGGGGGCTTCCGCGCCGTGGCCCTTAAACATTGCTATAAACTCATCGGCGGTCATACCGCCTTTCTTGACATCTCCTGCATTTCGAGCTGTTCTTAGCTCTCCGGATTCAGGATCCACAAAAAACTTAAAAAAGATGTTTTGGCCATCGAGCTTCTCAACTGCTTTAATCTTAGCTGATGCTACATCACTGAGCAGCGATTTGATCTCACCAAAAGTAAAATCTAGATCCTCGTGCACATGTGAAAGGTGTCCGGCAACTCCGCCCATTGTTTTCTCCTGTTTCTAAATATGCTTTAAAATAATCCGGTGCCCTGCCTGGCAACTTTATCAAGCGTTTTGCTGATTCCTAGCTGCTCTGCAAAATAGCGCATCGCGGCGGTACCATTGGCATCGTTTCTATTGTAATATGACAGGTAGCGCGTAGTGAACTCGTCCAGTAGAAGCATCCACGAGCCGCAATCATCTAGGCTTCGTGCCATGTCAAGGTTTTCCCCTAGCGCTTCGGCCATGTCATGAAATGTATATGAGAAATCCACCATAGGAATAACTTCCCAATCTGACATATTGATCTTCGGGTCGGGCTCAAAGAAGCTTAGCAGGTACTTTTTGGGATTGTGACCTTTTCTATTAAGGGCTCTCTCTGCAACATCAATGTCCTTTTGAGAGATTGTTTTATCCGTAACAATTTTGATAGCTGACAGCATTGTATCCTCATCGAACCAGCACAAATCAAGCTTAGGGAAGCCGTATTCAATCAAAGTACAGTGCTTAGTCTCTTGAAAAACATCTGTGACTACCGGGTGATTGGTGGACATCCCAATCCTCATCATCCAGGCAACGCGTCGAGCCCACCAGCGAGGATCAAACACGTCTCCGATCACATAGAGGGGACAAGACTGCAAAGTAGCTACCAGCGTGGAATCTTCCATCTCTGAAGGGTCGAAACGGTCAAGTGCGTCGACATACTTTTCCTCTGTTGAGACAGAGCTCTCCCTAAGCTTATGATAAGGGAACTCAATAACGTCACCTAGCTTCTTTTCTTCGTCGTCGCTCATGCTTACCTCTTAATGCAGTTTTTAAAATCGTCAGGAAAGAACTTCTTATTTCTTCCGTAAAAGCTCCGCCACTGGCCGTCTAAGATGTAGGTCACGGCGTGGTCATCCACCGACCGGATACTGCGACCAACTGACTGCACAATAGATTTCGCGGTTTGCAGGGGATACCAGCCCGGCCACTTGTGCATGCGCTTCTTCACCACCTTGTCTCCCAGGTAGGGATACGGGATCTTGCAGATGATCTGGAAGCGTGAGCAGTCGTCGCGAAGATCCACACCTTCTGACATTGATGGGCTGAGCAGCACCGTCGGCTTGTCTGACTGCATGTGCTTTTGCAACATCTCCTCGCGGTTTGATGTCTCGTGAATGAGCAGGCGCTTAGACTTGATGTTGTCTTTTAGGTAGTTGGCAATCTTGAACGTGTGGCAGTGGACAATCCCTTTCTCGTCGGGATGTGCCTCCAATAACTCCTCCACTACCTTCGCCATTTTAGGCAGGGTGTTGTCGATCTCCTTAGCATTCATCGGCCCCACCGGTAGTTCGATGATAGGTCGATTTTCCGTCGGAAAGGGCGAAGGCAGAGAAAGAAACTCCACATCATCCGGAGAGATACCCAGAGATTGACAGAATGCTTCTCTGTCAAGGATCGTCGCCGACATCATTAAAACCTTGGTGCCCAGCCTAAAAAGGTATTCCTGCCCAAACTTGGATACATCCACAGGCTTAAAGGTAATGCGGCGTTTGCCTCTGCCTTTGTAGTTCTCGAACTCCACGATCCAGTTTTCCTTATCGTAGTGCTTGAGAAACATGCGGAGCCGATCCACGTGAGAACGCAGCATGTCCAGCTGCTTAGCGAAACCCATCATTTCATCTAGCTTGTCTTTTAGCCCACCGTATTTGCTCATCATCTTCTCAATGTGCTTGAGTCGGTCGCAAACTTTGGTGTAGTAAACTTCGCTGATCCACTTGTGAGCTTGAAACTGAGTTTCTGCCTTCGTCCAGCCTGCCTTGAGCGTCTTTTTAGAGAACCACTCCGAAACTGATACTTCGATAAAGCGGCTAAGTTCTGACTCGATGTTGTGTGCCTCATCTAGCACCAGCAGGTGACGAGGCTTAAGCTTGCCACTGTAAGTTGCCTCGGTGAGAAGGTAGGGAAAGTTGACCACTGACTCGGGTGAGTTGATGAACTCGTCCTTCGCCTGGTTGTAGTTGCAGTTCATCGTGCAAACTTTAAAGAACTTACTGGATCTCTCGGCTGTTCTGAGGAGTTGCTTTGACTCACCACAGCTATTGCCTTTGTGATATCTACATGGGTAGTTGGCAGAGGAGGCGATGGATTTCATCTTCTTGCCGTAGCCGCCGAAATCCTTGACGTATTGCTCTTGCAAAATCTTCTGCGTGGTGACGAAGTAGGTGCCTTTGATGGGATCCTGATCTGTCATTTGCTGGTATTTAGAGTTAAGAACTCGACCGATGGTCACACCGATTGCAGATTTGCCTACACCCGTGCCTGCTTCAATGATACAGAAGCGCTTATCACTCTTGAGAAAGGCATTAATAGTAACCGCGATGGCATCAATCTGTGCCTGACGTGGTTCGTCAAATGGAAAGGCGTCCTGAAGTGACAAGTGCGGTTCTCCTTGCGCCTTATTATATTCTATGTATGAGGTATTTACACAACCTAGTAGAACTGCGTGAGATCTAATCCGCGCTTATCTGCCTCGTCAAGGTAGACAAGGGGATTGTAACCGCTTTGATCTTCCAGGATTGATTCCCAGGATTCCTGGATTCCTCGAAGCAAAGTGTATTTCGGCTCCCAGCCAGTGGCATCTCTAAACTTCTTGGACAGCAGGCGGTGGTTACCCAGATAATCGGTGTGCGGGTGCCACTTGATCACCTCTTCCAGATCTCGTCCGGATACTTCCGACATCATTTGCACGATCTCACGGGTGTTGTAAGGGTTCTCAGCTGCGACATTGTAGTCGCTGCCCCACATTTGCAGGTGACAGGCCAAAGCAACGGCATCGCAGTAGTCAGTGACATGCATGTAATCTTTCACCTTCGCCGGATCCAGAAACATATCGATGCTATCGCGCCCCTGGTGAGAGGCGTAGAGAGTTTTGGCAATCAGAGAGTTCATGTCACCCACACCGCCGTAAGCGAAGAGCGGTCGGACAACATTCCATCTGCTGCATGTGCTATGAACAATGTATTCTGATGCAAGCTTCTGAGTTCCATAAAGTGTCTTGGGCAGGAGCTCAGATCGTTCGTGGATCTTCATGCGCTGGTAGATCGCTGTGTTGTAGATTACCGTGGTGCCCATATAAGACACGGCAGCTCCGGCTCGTTCTGCAGCACGACAGATAATGTGTGTTCCTGCCACGTTAGTTAGGGATGCTTCGTTTGGATTTAGTGCCACCACATCCGTGCCTACCAGAGCTGCGTTGTGGATCACCAGGTCGATATCATTCTCTTCCAGAACAGAGAACCAGAGATCTTCTGAGTTGCGATGCACGCAGGGCTCACCTGTAGGAAGGCAGACAAAAGCTGAGTGATTGCGCAGAGAAACAAACGTGTGACCGTGCTTCTCAAATGCTGCGGGAAGGTTGCGGCCGATAAAACCGGCTTCACCTGTAATAACAAATTTCATCGTGATCTCCTACGAGGAACAATAGCTCTATATATCTCGCCTCGCTCAATATGAATAAGCATAACCTGGCTTGGTGGTAGTGACATCTTTAGCACATCTAACGCTTCTTCTAATGACCCGTCAAACTCACCGATTGACTTCAAGGACACGTTCTTCGTTCTGATGTTGTGGCCATCTTGACCCCAGAAAACGAGCGTGTCTTTCTGGTTGACGTTGTAGAAATCATCTCGTAGCTTCTTCATAGGGTAATGAACAAGATTAGGGAACTCACCGTTATCGGTGTAGTCATCTAAGTTTTCTTCAGTGATAAGCTCGAAGCGCATCTACTGACATCTCCTACCAGAAATACATCAGCGAAAAGTTAGGAATGGGATGCATGCCTAAGAACTGCACCTTGTGTTCGACATATCCGACCTGAACTGCTAAGGGAAGCTCTAGAGACACGGCGAACTGCTTCCAGCGTCGTTCCAAGCCTACACCCGGACCAAAGGAAAGCATAAGCCCTTCATCCAAGCGTGATCCCTGGCTTACGTCGCGGCAGTTCTCGTTATTGGCATCACAAACCCACTCAAACTGCTCGTCGGTGTTGCGGTTATAGAATGCTGCAGCACCTAGCGACCAGTAAGCTCGACCCCAAGTAGTGGAGTTAAGTGTCTTGAAGTAAGTTCCGCCAAGAAAGACGGTGGCGTCGAGGTCGTCCTCAACGATAGGTAGAGCTGAAACTTGCCAGCCTGTGCCGTCCTTAAACTGCTTGCTGTAGCCCAAGCCTACACCGTAAGTTGATCCAGCAACGAAACCGATGCGTTGCTCTTCTGCTTGGGCAGCTGCAGGTAGCAATAAACTAAAAATTAACAGATATCTCATCGTTCTTCTCCTACCAGTTTACGCCGGTGGTGACTGCACAACGCCAGAACCCGTTTACATCAGGGACATAGACGAGGTGCAGCGGAACGCTAAGTTTACCTGCAGCTGCAGTAAATCCTAACGCAGTTACGAGGTGAACATAATTTCCATCCGGAGATGGGTCATAGACCGAGAGATTGGCGCCCACTGCTAGCTGGAGCGTGTCGTTGATCTCAAAGCCTACCAGAACATTTGCAGAAGGTGCAATGACACTCTGCTCTAAGCCACTGATCGTAACGTTCTGGATAAAGAGGATGTCTAACCAGTCACCGCCTGACATAGTCTGCTGGAGCTCATAGCCGATAGCAAACATATGCGGGCTGCGAAGTTTTGCCGCTTCACCATTAGTAGGCTTATCTCCGTTGCTAAGGTAGTTATATCCAAACCGAAGCCCTGAGCGTTTTTTCCAATCAGCGCTGTCTCCTGTAATATCTACAGCGTGATCGTCAGCCATTGCTGTCGTTGGTGCACCAACTAAAACCATAAAGGCTAAAGCGAGGTGTGTGATTGTAATTTTTAAGAATTTCATTTTATTTCTCCTGTTAAATCTTAAAACTCTTCGCACGCAAATTCGTTAGGATCACAGTCAAGAACCAGACGCCAGCCCTGAACAGTAACACTAGGCTTATGGACACACGAGGTCATTAAGCCGAAAGCGAAGAGCAATAGTAGCGTCTTTTTCACTACTGCGTAAATCCTGAATATTGTTCGAAGATAAGTTCACCTGCATCAGATACACGATTTAGGTAGTCTTGCATCTGCTCACGCGTGGTATTTACAGACTTACCTGCTTCACTAAGCATCACATTAAATTTACCATCAGGCAAACCTTCAGCAAAGAAGACGACTGGCTTTTCGATACCGTAAGCGTAGCCTGCTTCCCAGATGGTGCCTAGATCTTTGGCTTCGGTGTTACACAGGACAAAGTCAGCCCACTGGATCTTTTCGCAGTTCACGTCAAAGATGCGCGTGCGATCTTCTTGTGTGGCGTTAGGCTTAAGCACAAAGAAATCCTTTGGGCTAAAGTATTCATGTCCTGCAGCGACTAGAGCTTCCTTAAGAAACTCAACTTGGTCAACTTGTTTGGAGTTGAAAAACGGGGAAGCGATATAAACCTTCATTAATGATATCCTCTCAAAGATTAACGAATGAAATGTAATAACCTAGCAGTAATCCGACTGAAAACGCCAGGGGTATAAGCATAAAATACAGTTGTGCTTTAGATTGTTCAAGTTGTAATGACTGGATAAGCCCCATAATTAGCGCTTTTCCGGCTTCCATCTCGGCGTCGCTGTAGGGCGCGCCTTCAAATTGATCCTCCGGAACGGGGATAAATTCTTCTTCATCTTCTTGTGACAATGAGTGCTCCTAAGTTGCTGTAACTTTCGTACTCACAGTGATAACGTTCGCCTAGGGCTTCTTTTACAAGGCGCTCCATAGTTCCACTGTTTCCCGTAATGATCTTGCAAGGAGGTGGATTTCTATGTACCCAGCTAGTAACGATATCCTTTACTCTATCATGAGTAAGCCCGTGTAGATCAAGCTCTTTCATAGCTCGACCTTAGCGCCCCATGCGGTCCTTATATTCTAGTTCAATATCATTGATTTGTGCGAGAAGACCATTCCAGTGCTGTCGGAACTTGCTGTTCTCACCTGTCTCATCGACTGGAGGATTAGTGCCATTAACATGGTCGCGCTCAGCTTGATAGATAGTGTCATCAGGGTGATACTCAAGGTGAGCATCAGTATCAGCATCAGGCCAGTAAAGGTTAGTGCCGGTGCCAGTGCGCATGTTGCGAACATAATGCATGGCGGGACCTGTAAGAGTCCGGGTGCCGATGGATGCTGCGGCTTCAGGAATAACCTTGCAAACTTCAAGAGCCATCTTGGCGGCCATCAGGTTGTCTGCAGCAGGCTGAATCTGCTTATCACAGCGCTGGCGGATGAAACCAATCAGATCTTTCAGGTTGAAACGTGCGTAGTAGAAGGTTTCAATAGCACGTGGCAGAATGGTCCGTGCGTCCATAATGCTGATCTGTCTAGTATCGATCATATCTCCGTAAAGCTTCTTGCCTGCTTCAATGTGGTCCTTCCAGCGATCATAGATTTCAGGGCTGTTTTGCACAGCGGCAGGTGCCAGAACTCGACTATGTGATTGCCAGCGATCCCCAGTGCATTGTGCTGCAAAGGTACCAGCGCGATGGCGAATAAGGTGAGTGACGGTCTGCAGATCGATCCCGCCGATTAAGAATGTAAAGCTCATGGCCTCCATTCCGGCTGGGAGTGCTCGAAACTGCATCACGTCCTCAAGAATTTCTGACAACTCTTTCTGAGTTGCGTTCATTGGATCAGTTTCTTCAGGAGAATCAGCCCATGTTGCCTTCACATAGCGATACGCCACATGCCTCATCTGCTCAGCTGTTGGACTATCAACAAGCTCAACACGCAATGCGTCAAGATCATTGACAAACTCGGTCTGGGGTTCTTCTCCGAAGCGAAGAGGCATTGGAAGGGTAACGGGCTCAAGACTAAGATTCTGTGGCAAGACTGCCTCCTTGTGTGAATTTATAGTCTATTATATGTTGAGAGAGCTAGTTGTTCAAATATGTTTTGAATCTTCAAGGGCTGTTATCGTAGAGGGGCCCTCATACTCAACTTCTTCTCCGGAGACATATTCTCCGTCTCTCATAGTATGAAGAACAATAGTGGGAGCCTGAAAGACAGGATTTGTCTTTGCAGCTTGCTTCACAGCCTGTAAATTTTTAGGAGAGTCTTCAAAGAAGTGTAAAACTCTAGGGTTGTAAGACTTAACGTATCCTATTATTTTATTAACTTTAGCTTGCGGGCTAGAAGTTCCTACAGTATCAATTGTCTGGATTTTTATCGGTGGGTCCATGCTTGCAAAAAACTGTTTTATTGGATCTTTTGCAGCCGCATCTCTTGCAGTTAAAATTGCCGCTGAGCCTGCACCACATTGAGCTATGTGCCTAGCAAGAACCGCTTTCGCGAGTGCTGTTGGAGAGCCGTCTTTGACAATATCAAACTCACTAAAGTCAAAATTTTCACCAGGATCGGCCATGTAAACGGCATACTCTGCAGGGGTGAGAGATTTTATCTTGTTTCCGTCATTGTCCATTACAAGAATATTAGATTTAGTAAGCGCTAAAGTCTCATCAAAGTCGAAGACAGCAAAAGTATCACAGTCTGGGTTTAGCTCAGGGTTTAACTCCTGCATTGCTTCCCTAATCAGGGTTCGTAACTGTCCAGCTGTAATACGCATCATACACTAAATATGCGCGGAAGTGAGAACTGTTTAATGATATCTACAAGTTCTTGCTTTGTTTCAAACATCATTACGTTCTCCACACCGCGCAACTCTTCATTATAGGGCATGACAGGTGACGCGACTTTGATCCCGTGCTTGGCATACTCCATTGTGTGTTTTGGGCTGTCATCGATTGCACAGACAATAGCGTCAGCGTCATAGTATTCGCTGTTAGCTGTCCAGATCATTTTCTCTGGGGAAAAGTCAATCTTATGAAACTTCATGCCGCTGTTCTCGACCCACGTGTAGGTGTCATACTGGCATGTTTTATTCCAGTCAGGTCGAGCGGTAAGGATCTGGATCCAATAACCCTGATCGTAGAGATCGTTGATTGCTTCAATAGTAGGAGATACGGGCTCAAGATCTCTGAGGTGGCGCTGGTCAATAAAGTCTTGGAACAGCTGCTCAGGATTATAAACATCTTTTGGAATACCGTTAGTAAAGTAGTATTCTTTGGAAGCAGGATCTACGGAAATACCTTCCAGGCTGTTTAAGTACTCGCTGTAACCTTTGCGGAAATGCACAATCACATCATCAGCATCTACAAGAACAACAGGTTGTCCTTCCCACTTCTGGGCATTCTTTACATACTTGACTTGCAGATAGTTTTCCTTGTCGGCGAAAGCTTCAGCAAAATCTTCAGCGGTAAAACCCCAAAGGTTAAGGATCGCGAGAAGATATCTAAACACGTCCACAGTCTCAAATAAAATGCTGTTCTCAACGACCTGCTTCTTTTTCTGTACGTGACTCTTGAAATTGATCTCACTGACCAACGATGACACCTCAGTGTGAAGTGCAAGCGCAAACTCTTGCGTCAGCCTTTCTCTTTCTTTCACTGAGAGTTCACTAGTCATGCGAAAGAGCTCTGAGAACTCTTTTTGTATCTGGAATAGATTGTTTAGGCTTTTCATAATCTAATAGTACTTAATAGCTACCCGATGTTCATCTATGGGTACTGCGTCAGTCCATTCTGGGATATCACGCCCCAGGCAGATCCTGTCCACGCGATTGTAAACGATGCTCCTGCGGCAGATTTTCCTGACATTGCTGATCCTATTACAGAGAGAACATGTGAGCCCAGAAATGTACCGCCTGTGACAACAGCACCCATGTCGGATGCTCCGCCATCACCATCCAGAAAGTCACGGTCGAAGATGAATGTTACGGTTTGGCCAGAAAACTTACCGTCTATTATCGTCATGGTGTGCATATTGTTTGCTGCTGCAGTAATCGATGCTGCATTGATGATCATGACGCTTTCAGTAGGATCCACAGTGGAGGAAGTTCCTGATCCTAGGTCGAGTGCAGTACTTGGAGTTCGACCAAAGTGCTTTCCAATCTTTGCTGCACCGACGTCTGCATCTAATCGAAGCGGCTCTACTGCGGTAGATCCAGACACAAAGTTAAAGATAATGTCTTTGTTGGAAACTTGGTGAGTAACTTCAAGATCCTCGCCAGTGGAGTAAGCAATGTGTGCTTCTCGTGTTCCAGCATTATGAAACACGATGCTACCTGAGGTTCCGGCATCTTTTTCGATAATGACTTCAGTGTTAGACGTTCCGTTATCGATGTGAAGGATACCGTCCGGACTGCTTGTTCCTATGCCAACCCGATCATTCTCGGCGTCGGTTCGAATAAGGTTTGGATAATTTTCACCACTTACTTTTAAATCAATGTCTAAGCCACCGTTGTTTATTGTCAATTTATCTGTGCTGGCTTCTTCTATTTTTATGAATGTTCTGCCGCCGGCGACCAGACTAATTTCATCGTCATCAAAATCAATACTAGTATCAGAATCACCGATATGGTGGATCTTGTGGGCGATTGCAATATCACTGTCTGTGTTGCTGCTAGAAACTGTGAGAACAGCTGCCGGGAGAGACGTGACCTTTCCGATACCGACTCGACC
>WLWF01001527.1_pt1 | contig 18656 bp, 23 predicted proteins | sample 6718331 | NCBI WGS metagenome assembly WLWF01 (sample SAMN12718692, study PRJNA515312) | sponge metagenome | isolation source: marine sponge | host: Mycale hentscheli | place: New Zealand: South Island, Marlborough, Capsize Point | collected 2003-05-01
CTCGTTGTCTGGTTATCTGCCGCAGCAGACTCCCATACGGGTTATACCCATCAATGGAGAGAACCCTACGCTGCGGCCTTTAAAGGCGTCTTTATGGCATCCTGCGACAATACGCTTGACTTTATTGACGCTAGTTTGGCGGACTGGGAGACCTTCTCCGTTGTCCCTAAAGGCCAGAAACCTGCCCATATAAAGCAGTGCCCAGCCACGATCCAGGGTAGTAAAGCAACTTGCTTGACTTGCTCCCTATGTGACGGAGCGACTACGTCTATTTACGTAGAAGCCCATGGGACCGGCGCGAAATACGTAACCGCAACTGCTTAACAATCAAGCCGGCAATTAAGCCGGCTTAAATTTTTCTCTACTTTATTAACCATGACGAATCAGACTAACCGCTCCACGAAGAAAGAATACAACGCGCAGGTAGAAGCCGCGCTTGACTTGCTTCTAGACGGCTTCTCTCCGGCCAGTATTGTCCGGCAACTTGCTAAGGATAAGTCAGTTTCTATCCGGCAGGCCAGACGCTACGTAGCGTCGGCAGAACTAGAGTTCTGGGATTCTCCCGTTACCCGCAACGAACTAGAACTAGGCGTTCGACTACAGGTCGAACGTCTAGACCGTATCGCAGACTGCGCGAAAGAAGCCGGCGATATCAAAACTGAAATCACGGCGGCTAAGGCAGCCTGCGCAGTCCGGGAGAACCGGCTTAAAGCGATCCAGCGCAGTGAAGAATTCATCCAAAAAGTTGCCGCTTTCTAACCAGGGGGGAGAAGCTTATCTCTCTCCCCCTGGCCTTCAATACTAATATTTAAGTTAATATTTTCTGCCGTGCTATTTGTCTCCGTTTCATTTATTACTGCGCCCATATCTTTCAACATCATACTGAATGCCTGCAGATTTCCTTTCGCTAATGCTTTTTTCATTCCGACAAATCTCATTGCTTGAATGAGCTCTTTTAAGTTCTCGTTTGTTTTATCTTGATCATCGATCAATACTTGAATGGCTTTTTCATAATCTTCATACGCTATATGAATGGGCAAATTGAACTTTGCCTTTTGGCGTTCCACGGTTTGTTTTCTAGTCCCGCCTTCCAAAATAAGTGCATAGCAATGATCCACACGATCGGAATCGTGTTCCTTGCCTGCCTTAGATTCGCGCCAGGTAGTTAAACTCGGTTCATCTTGAATGCGTTCTGAACGCTTAACTCCGAAGCTGCTTTTTGGCATGACGCTTACTAGGTCTTAGTTTGACCCCAGCATATAACAAAGCACTGCGCACGGGTTTAATCGCCACTTTGTACGCCCCAGCGATCTTGGCCAGTGACGCCCCAGCCTCATACAACTCCCGCCACTCTTGAATGACCTCATCGTATTGAGAATAATGATCATCAAGATGGCACGTCCGAGAGCAATAAACGATGTGTGAATTCTGCCTCCAATAAGCTTCGCCACACGCGATACACACGTCCCAGGCACGCTTCGGTAACTTATGCACCCGATGCTCCTTTTTGCCCATGGTGGCCTAGTACACTAGTGTTTATTTTAGCGCTGCACGCAAGTTTTTTAGTCTTGTATTAGTCGGGTTTCCATCCCTAAAGCGGACTGCTAGGGGCCAATATCCGTAGATGAATGCGAAAACCACTCTGCCGTAAGAGGTTTCGTACTTTCGATCGCCCCAGCGGATAGAAAGCCCCAGGGCTGCTCTTTTGGTCTTTCCAGTCAGATACCTGCCCTTATAGAGGCTGTAGAGCTGGCCTGTGAATGGGTTAAAAGCGTAGTTATCACGCAGGATCTCGATGGGAATGGACTCGGTGCGCTGCAACGTAGTGGGGCTGTACTACAGTAAGGATAGCGGGGGTTGCGCTTTTCTGGGGGTATGTAGTACTGTATGGAAGACCAAAACACACAACACACAGCAGCGTTCCAGTCATGACAGTTTTCTTTTGCACATTCGGCTACTGGGTTCACGAATATTCTTTGTGCTCTGAACTTCGGGTCCATGAGGATGTTGATGGTGACTTCACTGCACAAGATTTCTATACCTTCCGCTCCACCAGTCAGGAAGAGCATGGGGAGAAAGCACCATCCATGTGTGTAGAGACTTACACCCGCTTTACAAGGGCTGATGGGAGTAGCTGGACTACACGCCCTGGTTACTGGAATTCAAATAAGACGATCCACTGGGGTAGGAAGCTCTACAAGAAACTTCTGACGCAGGGATACACGCTTAACGACTGAGCGTTCCAGGGCCTCCGTAAGGGGGCCTATTCACTTTTTAGGGCTTGGGAGGCGTGGAGTTGGTCGAAGTGGCGCTCTGCACGCTCCAGGAAGGCTTCCTCGGCCTCTAGGAGCTGGTCTAGGTCCAACATGGTGGCTACGGGCTCTCCACAGCGGCGTGCCACCACTACAGCGCCTCCTATGGCTTGGATGCCTGTCATGTTTTTGAGGATGAGGGAGTAAGCGCCGGTTTGATGCCGATAATTGAAGAGCTGGTTTTCCATGTCGGATTGGGCTGACTTGCCTGTGCTCTTCCAATCGACGATCCAGGGTCCTGTGCCGCCGAGATCTACTAGGGCATCACACGCTCCAGCCATGCCCGCTGGGTGGTGGCCGCTGAACTCCACAGCGTGGATGGCCGTGACGTGGTCAAGTACCCAGCCCCTCAGGTTTCTGGCAAAGCCGGTTGATGCCCATGCAACTCTGGGCGCTCCAGCAGCAGCCTTCTCTAGGGCCCATTTGGTTATTTTGGTTGGTGCTCTCCACAGGCCGTCTTCCCCTTGTTTCCAGACTCCTTTCTTTTTGGCGGTGGCTCTGGCCAGTCTTTGGGCCAACTTGAGTACATACTCGGCGTGATTGTGCATTCCCGTTCCACGCTTAGCTGCTGCATCTCGTATTTCGTTGGAGTCTGGGCGTTTTAGCCAAGCTTCTAGGGCTTTCTGTTGGCTAAGTGGGGAGGTCGTTCCAAGGATTCTGGTTACAGAGTGGAATATTTCACCGTCAGCTCCTACGTAGACACGCCCATCAGGATCGCGTTCGTCATCACGTACCAGCCGTGATTGGGTTAATCCTGCTAGGTGGTCCAATTAATCCATATACGGTTGTACTACTCTATCGAATTCTTCTTTGTACTTTTTGCGCAGTTGATTCACCTTGGGCACGATTAAGTGTGCGCTTGTGGTGTAGGCGTGGAAGTTGCCGACGCTGACTCTGTACGTTCCGTCGTCGAGAAACTCGATTTCCTCTGTAGGAATTTTCACAGCTTCCCTATTGTTACTTCCAGTATAGCCATTAAAAAAGGGGCCTCTCGGCCCCGGTTGTCAACTGTTGTCGCCGAACGGGTTGCCGCCGGTTAGCAGTTGGTGTAGGTCGTAACCCTTGGCCTGCGCTCCAGCCCAGGCTTCATCGATTGCAGGCTGCATGCCCTTCTTGCGGGGGCCAGGCACCAAGCGGTACTCGGTGTTGAGCTTCATGCCTGTGCGGCTGATGGTCAGATCCCAGTCCTGCAAGTTGGCGTAGTCCTCTGATTGAGACAATGCCCACAGCTCTTTTAACAATCCTTTCTGGGGGATCTCAAGAAGCTTCACCTCTTCGCTGGTGTAGTCAAAAACAAAGAATGACGCAGCAAACTTTGGCTTCTCAAGCGCAGTGCCCTCGAAGTTCATTTTCTGGTTGTACTCGCCAAGCTCTGCCTTGATGTCGCTTGGTGTTGGCTCGGCAGTGAAACGAAACGGGCGCTTTTGCATTTCGTTGTTCTCACCCCACACGGTGAAATACTCCAATGGCTCTTCGCTTAAAATTGCGAAGCGCATGCTGTCACCATCGCCCAGCTTGCTTGCTGAAAGGTAACCACCAGTGCTGGTGTTACCGCTGACGACTTTGGCTGCTGTTGCTGAAAGGAAACCCATGTGAGCTTTGCTCGTGTTGGCTTTCACAATGTACCAGAGTACTGGGGGGTTGTGTCAACCCGGTAGAATGAAAAAAGCCCAGCAGGCGGCTTAAACCTGCTGGACAAAACAAACCTCTTCTCTAGGAGTATAACAAGTGGATTTGCAAGAGTTTCTGACTCATCTTCCTGATGAATGGGTGCTGGCACCGATTTATCGGAAAGACGCTCCAATGAAATCTGGCCGGTTGGGTTGCGGTAAGAACCCGTACGAGCCTTCCTTTGATAAAGCTTTCAACAAACATGACGCTGCTCTCGCTTTTGCGAAGAACACCAACCTGGGTGCTCTTGGCCTCTTTACTGGTGTTCGGGGAGGCGGCATTGTCATCCTCGACTGCGATGCGAACCTGGGTGTTCTTCAACGCAAATGGGGTGACTCCCTTGATGGTGCTCCCATGGTCACCTCAACCCGAGCCAATGCGGCTAAATACATCTTCCGCGTCCCAGAGGCTCTGTGGGGGGAAGTAACCGGTTTTGGCCACTCTGATCAGCACTGTGAGGGCTATGAGGTCCTCTGGGGTGCTCAGGGCCTCATCTATGGCGAGTATCCCGGCAGCAAGGATGGCAAGTGGGGTGTAGGTCACTACAGCTTTAACGGTGACCCACACAACGTTCCAGAGGCTCCTCCTTGGCTTATCGCTGAGATGAAGGCTGCTCAGGCACCTCTCGGCTTCATCAAGAACAAGAGTGCGCTCGACGTTTCAGATCGCACTCCCGAGGAAGTCGCTGAGATTGTCAATGACTGCCTGAGTGTTATTGAAAATCGTGGTGTTGGCCAGCGTGATCACTGGGTGAAGATTGGCATGGCCATTCACTCAGTACTCCCCAACGATGTGGGGCTCGATCTGTGGAGCCAGTGGTCGGCCAAGGATTCTGAATTTGCCCATGAGTGGGCGAAGTCCAACCCTTGTGAGCAGACATGGAAGTCTTTCAAGCCTGGCCAGATTGGCTTGGGCTCCCTTATCTGGCAGGCCGATAGGGCTGACCCCAAACGTACGAGGTTTGATGAGAACATTCGCAAGATCGTTGAGTCGGCAGAAGCAGCGGTTGTACGTACCAGGGAGGTGTGCCTCAGTTTTGAGGAGGTGATCGAGCGAGGTATGAAGATTTATGAGGGTGACGATGTGGCTCGTATGAACTATGAGCTGCACGCTCTGGCCATGGAGTGCCGTTACAAGGATCAGTCGGGTGTGGAGAAGCTGCTGCTTGACCACATGACCCAGAAGAGCAAGGGCAAAGGCCACACCATGGCTGAAGTCACCTTTGACAAGCGTGATTACTTGATTCCTGGGCTGCTTCCTACCCCCTACAGCATCCTGTTCTTTGGTGAGGGCGGCAGTGGTAAGTCAGCCACCGCCATTGCCTTGATGAAGCACGTGGTAGACGGCATCCCCTTCCCGCTGAAAAATCAACTCGTTCCAGTGAAGAGGGGTCCCGTTGTTTATTTCAACGGAGATATGAGTGAGCAGGATTTCAAGAGTGAATTTGATCTGCACGAGATCAAGAACGTTCAAGACTTTCACTTTGAGCCTGACTTCAACCTCTACAGGCGCATGCAGTTCGTCAAGACCATGAATGAGGTCAAGCCGGTGATGATCTGCATTGACTCGCTCTCCAGCTGCTCTGGGGCTAAGGCTGGCGATGAGAACAAGGCTGAGTTTGCGCAGCCGCTCTACTGGCTCAACAACAGCAACGGCACCCTCTGGCCTGCATGCACCATTGTTGTGCTGCACCACGCAGCCAAGCATGGTGGCTACAGGGGCTCCACAGCCATCACAGCCGCTGTGAGTGAGGTGTGGCATATCACTGAGCCCAAGAAGGACTCCGGCCTCTCAGCGGACCAGCGAGTCATCACCATCGGCAAGAGCAGGATGAACCGCAAAGGCGAAACCCTGATTCAGAGCCAGATGGATGACCTCACGGTTCAGATCAAGGAGATCAAGCAGAAGGAGGAGGTGCAAACCAAAGCAGGCACCGTTGCAGATCGGATCATGAACAGGCTTCAAACCTGTGAAGCATGGATGACTCGCAGTGATCTGAATTCGGATCCGCTGGTTGGTGGCTCTGTCGCCGCAATCAGGAAGACGCTCCAGCGATTGGAAGATCGTGGTGTTGTGGAGGTAAGGGAAGAGAAGAACCCCAATGGAGGTAAGCCAGTTAAGTTCTTCCGTGTTCTTCTCGCGCACGGGGAGAGTGAACAGGTGGGACAACAACCCCAAACCCCTAGTGAAAACAGGGGATCTGTAATGGGACAAACTAACGAGGAGGAGCCAGCATCAGAAAGTTGTCCCGTTGCGGATTTCAGTCCTGGAGCGCCTTCTGGTGGTGTCGATGAGTGTCCACTCTCTTCCCGCGCGAGGACGGATGAGGAGCTGCGCAGCATGAGGGATCAATCATTCTGGGATTGACACACCGAGAAATGATCTGATAAGCTCTGTGGGACGGATCAAAGGACAGCCTCTACTGCCCTCCGTCCTGGCTCAGCCAGTACCTGTTCTTACGTACCAGCCAAGTTGCTGGTAACTCTAATGCCTTTGTCTGTTTCCATAGAAACAATCACTCCTGACCAAGCAGAGTCTCTATTAAGTAAAAACTTCTCTAATAATAGAAAAGTTTCTTTAGCACAAGTAAACAGATTGAAAGAAAGTATAGCGAAAGGTTTGTTTTACTGTAGTTCTGATGCCATTGCAATTGATGAAAATGGTTATGTTGTAAATGGACAACACCGATTGACTGCTGTTGCAACATCCAATAAGTCTTGTCAGTTTTTAGTCGTACGAGACTTTCCAAGAGATCACGTCAAATGTTTAGACATTGGTAAAAAAAGAACAATTAGCGATCGTATTACTATAGATGGTCAGCCAATAACCACAGCACACTGTGCTATCGTTAGAAATTGTTTTTCAGATTATAAAAACGGCAATTTGGGTACTACAGTTTACTCAAAACTTCATCATGATCCACAGGTTCGCCAGTGGTACCAAGGCGTAAAGACATATCTTTCCGTTATTGAGGATCTTAAATGGCTACACCCTGGAACTTGTAGTGTAGCTGCTATTTATATTATTGCTGATGAAGCCAATAAACAAATAAGATACCAAGCTGATGCTCGGTTTAAACCGTACGCAGATAAAGCGATGTCACCTTTAGTAAGATCTTTACAGTTTGTAGAGTACACAGTGACAGGTGAACTGGATTTAACGGGTAGTTACATTAAAGACAGAGATGGTTCCGCAAAAACAGTGTACGACGGAAGAATGCATCGAAAAGCTCAAGGAAAATACTGGAATACTTTTGAACAATTTAATGTTACAATGAATCTAGCTAGTAATTTTGCTGAGTTAAGGCACACTAAAAAATTGAACCCTACAATGCGAAGACCTTTTGCTGAGCGGTTAGATAACTACAAATACACAGTAGATGAGTGTGTTCGATACTGTCTAGAGAATCAGATGGAAAAAATAGAAGCGCACTTTGATCCCAAACTCATAGAAATTCTTCGTAGTGCTTACGCTGTTTAATAAACATGGCAGCTTTCAAGAACAACCGTAAGGTTATCAGCGTCACTATGACTGTTGACCTATACGACAGGCTGGTGCGACACTGCAAAGACATTGACGTTCCAGTCAGCGTTTGGTGCAGAGCACTGATTCAGCAACAACTTCCTTGACCATCGGCCCCCGCACGGGGGCTACTGTGATACACTGTCCGAGTCCAAACAACACACCATGGAAATCATCACCTACCTCTTTCCTTCCGAGCTGCTCAAGCGAGCTGAAGAGATCACTCTTGCTCAGCTGCTTGACACGCCTTGCACACAGCCCTGGATCGTGAGTGCTATCTCCAACGCCACGCTCCACTCAGCTGCCTTTGACGACAACAGAGCTGACACCCAGAAGCTTGATCTGGCCATGAACCGCTTGCTGCGTGACATAGAGCCTGCTGAGCGCATGGCGTTGTTCCGTCTCTGCAACTCGCTCCACCAGTCCCGTAAGAAAACCCTCGAAAACTGATGTCCTTTGTTCGCGTAAAACTCACTACAGATGAACTACACCACCTCGACCATGCAGCCAAATCCAAAGATGTCAGCAGAAGCGACATCCTCCGCTCACGGGCTATCGCAGCTCGTCGCTACAGCCCGCAGCAGTATGCGTCTCTGGTTTCACGCGCAAACCGGCATGTCGATATGCCGCGTTCTCAGGTTGAGCGCCTCGTCAACTTTGTTTTTATCGAATTCATGGCGCTTGGTGCCCTGGAAGCCAGCCCTGAGCAATAAGCTGTTCAACGGTTTGCTGCTGCAGAAGGTACAACTCGAGGAGAGAAGTGCCAATTTTCTGGAGCGTCTCTACGTCTCTGCAAGTTTCAAGCTCTCTTCTCATGCGCTCCAGCTGGAAGAGCCGTCCTGTGGAGAGAGGCATAATGAAAAAACCGAAGGCAGGGAAGCTGTGGAAGAAGAAACCGTGTATTCCACGCTTGACTTCTACTTGACCAGCGAGTTACCGGATACTTTAGCCGTGGTCCGATTTAGCTCTGAGTTTGAGGGAATTGGCTACAGCGTTTGCGAACGCCACTACCCGGACACCGCTGAGGGTTACTGCAAAATCCAGCAGGATATCCCTGAAGCGTTGAGTATCGGGATTGATGTTGCTGTCCTTAGCCACATCGATCCAGAGACTCTTCCAGAAATCAACCAGTTTCTGGTCGATGCACCTGCCGACATGTGGTAGGTTACTACTGTAAACACTATCAAGGAGGCGACGCAACGAGTTACTTGAATTATCTTTCTCTATCCGCTTGATACTGGATAGTCGTCACATTTACCGAGATTCACAAGAGCTTAGGTTTGGTCGCCTAAGCTCTTTTTATGAAAAGATTTCAGTACCCCGGCAACTGCCCAGGCTTCTACGCAGAGTACATCCGTACCAAGGAGGGGCCTAACCGCTGGGTCGTGCTCTATAAGGACAGCTGCACCATGCATTTCGACCCCAAGGAGGCTTGGCGCAGGCTGGGAGCGGCCAAATTCACTGCTACGTCCCAGGAATTCAAGGAGTGGTGCCTGGAGCTGCACGGCCAGTACGGCAGTGAAGTTAAGGAAGGTTACGAGGATGGGTCGTTTGCTAGTGACACCAAGACGGTGATGTAGTACATTATGGAGGTCTTCAACCAACCACACATGACTACCGTTCTTGCTATCCGCGACTTCGAGATCGTCACCATCAACGACGAGCACTTTGCTTACATCCAAGCTGATGTTGAGCAGCTCGTTAACACTTACTACAGCGAGCCAGAGTTTGCTCCTTGCCTTCTTGAGGCTCGTGTCCTCCTTTCTGATGACACTGACCTTGTGGCTCTGGCCAACAACGTTGAGGAGCAGTGGGAGCTTGCTGAGGATGTGACTGACTGGGATTACGCAGAGCCCTCAGACTACGATCTGGTCACCAGCAACTCCTGTGGTACGGCCTGGCACGACGGCTGCCGCTGATCTCTACTGTGCTACACTTCACCTCGTTAACCACCAACAACAAAACCATGTTTCTTTCACGCCAAGCCACACTTGCACGTAACTACCGTGCTCAACGTCTTATCCGTATGGGTGAGTGGTTAGAAGAGCACGGTGATACATTGATCTGTGCTTTTGATCTTCTTGACTCAGCCCATGACATGATTCTCGAGAGTGATCCCGACGAGGCTTATACAACTCTCGAAGTCGCTGGGGCGATGATGACTGCTCCTATTAGGAGCCAAATGAAGGCTTTGACAAAGCTGCGTATCGGCAACTGGGATGCTAAACGCGGTGAGGACGTGACTCTGTACCAAGAGTACGCTGAGGAGGGTAAAAAGTACCAAGTACTTCTGACGTCCCCTGCTGACTCTGTTGACTGATCCCGTAAACTTTCCCTCCCACTACACACAGGGAGGGATTGAGTGTCTTGATGCCATCGCAGCCTCTATGAGCCCCGAGCAATTTCGGGGCTTTTTAAAGGGCAATATTTTGAAATATTGCTGGCGCTACGAAAATAAAAATGGTATTGAAGATCTCCGCAAAGCCCAGTTCTATCTAAATCGGTTAATCACCACATTTGCTTCTGATGAGTAACTACACAACCTACATTGGCTTTGAGCATCTCCACAGGCTCAATACCGCTGTTGCACTGACGTTTGATGTCGAAACGCTCCAGCTGCAGCCGGAACTCGGAAAGCTGCGGCTCATCCAGTTCGGTTCCGCCGCTCGTCAGGTCATCGTTGTTGTCGATCTGTTCCAGGCGAGCCCGGAGGATTTGGCGCAGCTTGAATTATTCTTTACGAATGGGGCTAGAGATTGGATTGCCCACAATGCTGCATTCGATCTGGGGTGGCTTCAGGCTTATGGCTGGTTTCCTAAAGGACAAGTTCATTGCACGATGCTGGCGTCGCGGCTCCTGACGAACGGGCGTCCCAGCATGAAGCACGGCTTAGCCAACTTAGCTAAGCGGTATTTGGACATTGATCTGGACAAGACGGAGCAGCGGTCTGACTGGAGCGGTGAGCTGACTGAGCAGCAGATTCGTTATGCCGCAAAGGATGTTGAGATCCTGTGTGAGCTGGATTCTGAGATCCAATGCGATCTTGCGCAGGCTGGGCTGTCCCATGCCTACTCGCTGGAGTGTCGAGCGCTGCCTGCTTTGGCGGCGATGAGGAACACCGGCCTTCTCTTTGATAAGGAAAGACTTCTGAGCGTCAAGACTGACTATGAAAAGGACATTGAAAACCTCAACCGCGAGTTTCATCTGGAATTGGATGACGCATTGCCGAAGGAGCACAAGCTCCCAAGGGATCCCGATGGCCTTTTTAATCTGCGGGCTCGGGATAGCGGGCGTGTTGCGGATGGGACCAAGCTGTTCGCAGGGTTCAACATCGGCAGTCCTAAGCAGCTGCTGGAGAAGCTGACGCTGGTGTTGGGCGAAGCTCCGACCGATGCTAAAGGTAAGCCAAGTGCCTCTAGAGCGGCACTTCGGGAGTACGCCGGTCAGCACAGTGTTGTCTCTACGTACTTGCAGTGGAAGAAAGCAGACAAGCGCCGCCAGATGGTGGAGTCGCTGCTTAAGCACCAGTACCCGGATGGGTTTGTACGTTCCAGCTATTGGCAGCTGGGGGCAGAGACAGGCCGCATGACATGCAGCGAGCCCAACAGTCAGCAGATTCCTAGGGATGAGCAGTTCCGCGCTTCGGTGGTAGCACCAGAAGGGTGGTCGATCGTAGGTGGTGACTTCTCGCAGATGGAGCTGCGGCTGCTGGGTGTGATCGCTGAAGATCAGAACATGTGCAATGCCTTTATTGATGGGCAGGATCTACATACGGTTACCGCTGCAGCGCTGGGTTGTGACAGGCAAGTAGCGAAGAGTGCCAATTTTGGATTGGCCTATGGCAGTGGTGCAAAGGGGCTGCGGAACTATGCAGCAGGCATGGGGGTGAGGATTACGCTCGACGAAGCTGCAGAGGTTAGGCAGCAGTGGCTCGACACCTACAGCGGGGTGCGTGATTGGCATCGTGCTCTTGGTACTGCATCTAATAAGACGGAGGGCAAGATCGTGTCGATTCGCGTCCCAGTGAGCGGGCTTCGTCGCCAGTTGATTGGTGATATGAACCGGCTGACGATTAGAGCCAACACGCCTGTGCAGGGGGCTGGTGCTGCGATCCTGAAGTGTTCTTTGGGTTATCTCTGGAAGCACCTCCAGGGCAGTGACGAGGCCAAGCTATGCGCAGCGGTGCATGATGAATTAATTCTGCTGGTGCGTGAAGGTTTCGAGGAGAAGTGGGCTGCTCTGCTTAAGGATTCAATGGAAACAGCGGAGGCGAAATGGCTCCGGGACGTTCCAGCAGTGGCGGATATTAAGATCGGCAAGACCTGGGCTGAATGCCACTGATTGGATCTTAAGGAAGATTTAAGGTTTTATAGGGGGGCTGGCGGAAACGTTTGGTCCTCTTTTGTTTTGGGAGCAGTGTTTTTGGGTAGTTTGGATTGTTGCGTGCTGATGGGCCACATGGAGAAAGGTTTTTCGATTGCAAGGACTGGGAATACATGGCATCTGAAAATGGCTGATCAGGATACAGAGGCAAAGTTTGGTACATTAGGGGCGTGCATGCGAACAGCGTATTTATTAGCTGATGGCTTCTCAGACTGGTCGGGCATTAGCGATGGAGAAGCTGCTGGAAGCGTGTAAAAGCAGCTGGACGAGTGATATTTATAGGGCTGCGTTGTTCCTGGAGCGGGCTGAGGAGGTTCGCTCTGGGTGTAGGCAACAACGTACGCAATCACGTACCAGGCAGAGCCAGGGTGCGAAGAGGAAGGCTGCCAAGCTGGATCAACCTTTGAATTGGTAGTGTAGTATGGAAGTACTTGTAGTGGTTTGAATGAGCAAGCGGCATGGCGCAAAAATTTACGTTCAATTGCTGCTTGATCCCAATAGGGCAGAATTGGTGGAAGAAATCGCAACGGCTAATGGGGTGCGTCCCACGGCTTTGATGCGTGATCTGATTTATGACCAGCTGAAGCACTTGCTTCCGGCTTCGGTTTACAACAAGGCAGAGGCTCAGGATGCTGTTTTGTGGAAGGAGTCGGTGAAGAATCGGGTGGAAGGCAGGTATAAAAAGCAATACATGGAGAAGCAAGTCAACAAGGTGCTGGAAGAGCTGAAGACAGACCAGACATAGAGTGCTACATTAGCTCGGTGTTTGGGAGTTTCCCGTGACCCGTTATGCAATTGTGCGTCCCACGGATGGGAATGGTTTGCAGTACGTCGCTGCTTGTTATGCACCGACTGGGGGTGGTGTGTTGTTCACACCGATGCAGACTGATGCTGGCACGTACGTCACCGTTGAGCGGGCTGCGCATGTGTGTCGGGCGCTCAAGCAAAACGGTTATTCTGATCTGCTTATTAAGCCTGTTGAGGAAGCAGCGTGATTGATACTTTTGCTGATTACTTGGCTGAGATTGGGCGGTATCCGCTGCTAACTAAGGACCAAGAGATTCTGCTGGCACGACAGGTGCAGGTGTGGTTGCACGATCCAGAGGCAACACCAAAGCAGAAGAGGTTGGGGGAGCGGGCCTATACGAAGCTGATTAATTGCAACCTTCGGCTTGTGGTTTCTGTTGCGAAGAAGTTTCGTACCAGGGTGGGGAAGTCGGAGATGCTTGACCTCATTCAGGAGGGGAACATCGGTTTGTCCCATGGGGTGAAGAAGTTTGATCCTGAGCGTGGCTATGCCATGTCTACCTATGTGTATTGGTGGATTCGCCAGGGGATTACAAGGTATCTCAGTTGTAACAACAGGCTGATACGTCTGCCGTCCCACGCTGCGGAGTCTTTGGCCAAGCTCAGGATGTGGACGCCGGGGTTCTTTATTGCGCATGGCAGGGAGCCCACGCTCCAGGAGTCAGCGGATCATTGTGGTATCACCGTGGAAAAGATGCGGTTGTACTTTGAGAATGCCAATGATGCTGGCAGCTTGGACAACCCGCTGCGGGGTACTGATGGTGAAAGTACCTTGATGAGCTTGGTCTCTACTGATGAGGACTTACTTGAAAAATTAGATATTCTTAGCCGTCAGCTGTCGGTAGAGAGTCTGCTCGAACGATTAAAACCTGATGAAAAACACATAGTTGTGCAGTACTACGGGTTGGATGGTGGTGTGCCGATGACGCTCCACGCAATTGCTAAGGAGTTGGGGGTGTCGAGGGAGCGGATAAGGCAGCGTCTTGCAAAGAGTTTGCGTAGGCTTAAAGTTGTGTCTATGCAGCAGACTTTTCTCTGATGTCCCGTTTAACGCTCGAAGGCTTCACTAACTTCTTTACTTACTATCAGGGTGAGACTCAGCAGATGGATGCCATCGGTGAGCTGTGGCGGAAGATGCCGGTCTCGCTTTTGGAAGAGGATGCGGATTGGATCGTTAAGTATCGGACCGCTCCAGTGAAAGAGCAGAAGGCACCGGGTGCGATCAGTGTGATCAATGCTGCTGGGCTGCAGCTGATCAAGGAGTTTGAAGGGCTGAGGTTAGAGGCTTATATCTGTCCGGCTGGGGTGTGGACGATTGGCTATGGCTCCACGGGTGAGCACGTCTACCCTGGGCAGGTGATCACTGAGCTTGAGGCTGAGGAGCTGCTGCGTAAGGACTTGTGGAGGTTTGAAGACGTAGTAAGTTCTAGGGTCAAGGTCTCGTTGACTGACAATGAGTACGCAGCGCTGGTGTCCTTCACCTTTAACTGTGGCTGTGGTGCGCTCCAGGAGTCAACGCTGCTGCGGCGGTTGAATGCTGGTGAGCCCAAGGAGAGGGTGTTCTGTGAGGAGCTACCGAAATGGGTTCGTGGGGGTGGTGAAGTGTTGCCTGGACTTGTGAGACGCAGGGAAGCAGAGATTGACTTGGCGCTCAGCTGATGTATGCTGACGGTTCAATTCGTTTACTCGTCTTGTCCTGATGCAGACTGGGGAGCTGCATGACAACAGTCACGCAGGCGCGAGAGCCGGTGACACTCCCCAACCCTTTTAGTAGGCGACAGGTTCTGCAGGTGCTTCGACTACCTGGAACGCTCCAGCTCCGTCGTTTTCGTAAGCCACAAGGGTTGCGGCGTATTCTGTTTCCTGCTTGCGCTTGGCGATGGCTGCGTCGAACTCCTCGGGGGTGTTCTGGAGTTGCTCTTCGAGCCAGCCAATTGCTACTTCTTCGGTGACATCTGCTAAAGCAACATCGCCGTAGGGTGTGGCAAGTTTGAGCTGGTTGCTGAGCGTTCCATCCGCATTGGTGTAGGCCCAGTTGAGTGCAACGACGTTGCTGTCGCCGTCAACGATCATCTGTGAGATTGAGAAAGACATGACAGTTAAAAGCTTGGGGTTAGTTTAGGCGGCGTAGTCTTCGAGAGCTACGAGCATGGCGGCTTTGAGTTGGCTGAAATCTGTGGCGGATTGCACGGCAGCGTGTAGCTCTTGGAACGTTTCGCGCATGGCTGTACGGGCTGCTGTTGCAGTTTCGATGGATTCTTTTACGTCTAAAGTTGCGCCGTTGTAAACACGATGCTCAATTCCACCATCACCTGTTGTTGTTGTGTATTTGGTGTCGTCATCTGCTTCTAAGTTAAGAAGAAGTCTTGTGGTATTAACGCCGCCTAAAGTATAAAGGTTTCCGCTATCGTCCAAACGCATAAGTACCGCAGAGTTTGATGCTCTCCAGCTAATATTGTTGCCGCTAGAACTTGAAGATACAACACACATGTTGGTGTTTGTGTACCTAGTAGCGTAGAAATCTCCGCCGCTTCCCTGTAGTGCTACAGCAGCATCTGATGGGTCGCCTACTCTTCCAAGTACAACCGTCATGTTGCTCTTGAACAGTGACTTGCCGTCAGGATTTAACTGAATGTTTGGGGCTGCACTGCTAAAATCTCCGCCGACATACACGGTGCCGTTACCGAAGATTCCAAAAGTTCTTGAGTCGACAGTACTAGCACCGTCAACGACAAATGCAAGGTTGTTTGGGTCACCAGTCCGATTAGAACGAACTAGGCCCAGGCCGTCATATAGCCCTGAATACAGTTGACCGGTTGTATTGATGTCGCCGGTAGCTGCATTCAACGCGATGTTTGGCACGTTAGGCATAACTCCGCCAACCTTGATCCCATCTGCAGGGTCAAGATGAATGGTTGTAGTAGGACCATTTGCAACGTTTGAGCCTACTTCTACCCTTCCATTATTTCTTACAGTAAATCTAACGGTTTTCTCTGTTGATTCATCAGGAGAACTTGATAGCGATATTGCCCCCTGTTCGTTGTCTACATTGCCATATAGTGCCAATGCGCTGTATTTATTAGCGCCGTCATTTCCTGCCCATAAATAACCGCCTTGTGTCCCTGCCGCTGAACCGGTAGTGCCAACTTTAATCTGTTCTTTTGCAATAATTCTGCCGTCCGTGGCACTCAGCGTGATGTTCGGCGCTGAGGCTACTATTCCGCCTATCTTTACGTCACCGTTATGCGTAATAAGTAAATTCTCTCCACTTGAGTCAGCAACAGTCAGTGACCTTGAAGTTCCTGACCCTATCAAGTTTTTACTTACGGTATGCCCAACCTCATCGATATATGTACCTGTTTCGCTATTACTAGAGTTACCTGAGTAATATCGCTGGCTGTATATTCTGCCGCTCGCACTCAGCAGGATATTTCCGTCGCCGATGTTGACGTTGTCTGTGTCATCTACCGGCTTTACATTACTGCCCTCCTTCTTCCAGTAAGACACCGTTCCAGGTGGAATGTCCGCACTGGTGATATAGCCAGCGTCATTGTCGAATGTACTGACTGGGAAGTCTTCGATCTCCTGCTTCTGCAGTGCTGCTGTGTCACCACCGCCGCCTGGTAAAAGCAGGTTTCCAGTCATGGAGTCACCCGCAACTTCAACAAAAACGTTGTCGAGGCTGGTGGCGTTATTGGCGTCCCAGTAAGAACCGTTCCAGGTGTAGGTAACACCGTTCTCGGTGTAGGTATCGTTAAGGCTTGGTGATGCAGGGAAGTTGAGGACGGTCATGATGAAAAAGCAATGGTTAACAGTGAGGCGCTGGTGCGATTAGATGTCTGCCAGTGCTGTGACAATGGCTGTCTTAAGGGAGGCAAAATCTGTAGCTGCTACTGCGGCTGTTTTTAGAGCTAGCAGTGCAGCGTCTGCTTTTTGTAATCGTTCTTTTACATCGAGAGTTGCGCCGCTGTAGACACGTTCAGTCTCACCTTCTGCATTAGTTGTTGTTGTGTATTTGGTGTCGTCGTCTGTTTCTAAATTGAGGACTACATTGGAGAATGCACTACTACCGTTATAGTTAATTCTCCATGCTTGTGTCATTCCAAGAAATGCACTAAAAGCAGGTTTGGTTGCGTCAGCAGTTGCTTTAGCTTGGCAGATTACAGAGCCCGTATCAGCAAATCCTTGCCCTTGCAGACTAACTCCAGAACGGTCAGTTCCTGAGCTTGAGTATGACCGTCCGCATACAATCCTGCCGCCACTGGTGTTATCGGCAGCGCCTTCAACACTTACGGTGCCTCTTAAAACGGCACTCCCATCTGCATAAATGCTTGCTTTGTAGTCTGTAGCCGTCCCGTCATATATGTACCAAGTTACATCCGTGCTTGTGTCAACGTAAGTTCTTACAGTTGTTGGTGAGACTACGGTTCCTGATTTGTAACCATTTCCGGTAGGATTTCCTACTGTTAGGGATGCGGATGTATTGATCTTGCCGTCCGCTTTCAGCCTAATATTTGGATTGCTTGTCGCAATATCGTCGGTTAACGTTCCTGCAATATCAACTGTACCGTTTGACCTAAATTTGACAGTTGATATTTGAATACCGCCTGTTCCTACATAGCCGAACTGAGCGTTAGTTTGGTCGATAGTTCCTGATGTTCTGTGAAAATAACCAATAGCATCCGCTGTAATCCCAGCGTTACCGTTAGCAAATTCTCCACTCCCGTCCGCATTCAGCGAGATGTTCGGCGCTGCGGGATTTGCCCCGCCAATAGTTACGCCATTTACTGGGTCCAGCATGACTGCTGTGGTATCACCAGAAACTATGTCTGTGCCTACTTCAACTCTTCCGTTAGCTCTTACTGCAAACCGAGAAGTCTTTGTGGTCAGTTCATCCGGTGCGCTGGTTAAGGATATGACAGCTTTAGTGTCGTCCTGATTGCTATAAAGGGCTAACTGTCCATATCTATCTGCACCATCATTGCCTGCCCATAGGTACCCTCCTTGGGTTCCAGCAGCACTGCCTGTAGTCCCTACTTTGACAATGGTTTTAGCATTTATCCTGCCGTCTGCATCCAGCTTGATATTGCTGCCGCCGATGTCGACGCCGTTCGTTCCATCCTTGGGTGACAGGTAGCCGCCAGCTTCTAGCCACAGGCTGGTGTCAACAGGATCAGAATTTGGTGATGCGTCTACCCATTGCGAGCTGTCGCCGTCCTCGTAGTACACATAGGTGCGACCATCGTTGGTGTTAAACCACAAGTCGCCGGGCTCGGAGTCAGCCGCTAACGGTGCAGTATCGGAAATGATGACCGGTGGTGCTTGGTCTGGGAAAGGTGGAACTTCGGCAAGCGTGATATAGCCAGCGTCATTAACCAGCTCGCTGACATCGTCTCCTGGTGCGAGCGCTCCAACATCAGCAGCGGTTAGGACAACATCGCCCGTCTGGGTGTTGACGCTGGTGACGGGTGCGGATCCTGCTCCGAGCGGAATTAGCTCCCAGTCCGTTCCATCGAAGATGACAAGGTCACCTATCTTTGCTGATCCAGTCAGAGGAGTCCAGCTTGGATCAATTGCAGCTGCATCTGCACTGTTGATGTAGGCATCACCTCTCTCGGCTGGGTCAGGGTTGATCTGTCCAGACAGTGGGTTATTAAGGTCGCAGCTGCCTCGGTAGGTCGTGGTAGATGGGACATCAACGCTGATCGTTCCATCACTTGCGATGTCTATGCCGTCGCCTGGCTTGACAACACCGAGGCTGGTTTCGGTTGCGATCGGGACGCTGATCTTGCCAGCGCTTACGTTGATGTTGTCGCCTACCTTGACGCTGCCGAGTGTTGTGGCGTCAGCCAAGGATGCGCTTAGTTTGCTGCTCTTGAATTCGAGGCCGTCATCACCACCGGCTAGCTCTACATCGAGGGTGACGATCCCGGCAACAGTGTCTGCATCGATGCCGTCATT
>WLWF01001528.1_pt1 | contig 18650 bp, 9 predicted proteins | sample 6718331 | NCBI WGS metagenome assembly WLWF01 (sample SAMN12718692, study PRJNA515312) | sponge metagenome | isolation source: marine sponge | host: Mycale hentscheli | place: New Zealand: South Island, Marlborough, Capsize Point | collected 2003-05-01
TTTTAACATCTGCAACATCATCTGTAACAATAAACTCAGTATCTACACAATAGATAGAAGCACCTTTTAATCCTTTACTACTATATTTTAGTTTTCCGTTAGTTTTTACAAAGTAATCATACTCATAACCCTTAGCCAAACAAAACTCTCTATAAAAGTCTGCATCATCTCCCTGTGAGTGATTATCAATTCTAAACGCATCTTCATCACCATCCACATTTAACTTAAAATAAACATAACCTAATCTTTCTTCTACATATGCATTCCATTTTGTTGAATCACTATAATCAGGATTACCTTTACTCTCTGTACTTTGATTTGTATTACCTTCAATACTTAAAACTGTACTTCTTACATAAACACCATCTTTAGTAAATTTTTCAATTGCTGGAAGTGTAGTATAAGCAACATTATTTGATGTTAAATTACTATATTTTGTACCTGAAGGAGTCTCATCCTCAACTAAAGGTATATATTCACTCTGACTTTCAATCTCTATCTTCCTCCCCTCTAAAACTTTTATTTGGGAATCAATACTATCTATTTTTATACGTAAATTACTTTCTTTAGCATCACTACAAACTATAGGATCTCTTAAAGAAGATTCGTAGATACAACATTCACCACTAGGGTTACAAAACTCATCAAAATTTAATGCTTTTCTATCGTTACATCTTTTTCTCTCAATTATTTCTTCTTTTGATATTGGAGAAAAATTACCTCCCGGACCTCCTGGTGTTGGTAAGTTAGGTCTAATAATAGGGCTACCAATATTTCTTCCGTCATTTATTGGTGTTGGTAAGTTAGGTCTAGGAATATCTCCTCTACCTATTCCACCAGGCCCACCTCCACTTAAAGGTAATGGTTTTGATATACTATTATCTTTATTTTTATTTTTTGATATATAATCGTCTAATACTTTTTTACGAGGTTCTGCTTTTTTACTTTCTTTTAAATTGTCTTTAGCTTCTCTAGCAGCGATTAAATTTCTTTTTTTATCTGCAGATAATTTTCTCTTTTTATCTTTTTTTGATTTTATCTCTTCTAAACCTGCTTTAGTTCCCCCAAATTTTACATTGTCATTAGATTTTACAAAACTACCTCCTTTTGAGTTTCCACCTAAACTAGGTAGATTTCCATCTACTTTTTCTTCTAGGGTTTTAATATTACCCTTAAAACCTCTACCTGCGCTTGGACCACCTCCCCCACTAATCTTAGGGTTAAATATAACTGGTGATTGTCCTCCTGTATTAGCTTTATCCTGTTTTTTCTTTACAGTTTCAGTTTGTTTAGGTTTATATGAACTTTTAGATGCTGTTGATTTTTTAGTTTCCTTTTCAGATTCAGTAAGTCTATTTGCGTTAAATATTACTTCACTTTTTTTACTTACAACATCTTTTGGGTTAACTGGTGTTTGTTTTTTAGTTATAACAGTAACACCTTTTAAACTTCTATCATCAGTTTTTTTAAGAGTTGGTTTAACAGTCTTTTTTCTAGCACAACCAACAGGAGTATTACCAAAAGAACATTGTTTTTCATTACCATTTTTATCTACGTAAAAATAAACCCCACTTTTTCCTTCTCTAGTGGGTAATATAGTACCAAACGGAGCACTATAATTATTTCTAATATATTTTTCTTTAGATGCTGAACAACTTTTGGGTTTAACTTTACCCCCTATTTGATCATAACAAGGTGCACAACAAAATTGTTGCTCTACTTTTTTAATCTTACCTTTAGTTACTGGAGGTATATTTCTATTACCTCTATTAGTACTAAAAGTCTTATTATTACCACTATTAGTAGTTTTAGGGGTACTACGCACAGGTTTAAGATTAGACTTAGGTTTAATAACCTTTTTCTTCTTTTTGTTTGTAGTAATTTTACTACTACTCTTTCTTGGTTTAAAATTAAATGCCCTCATAATTCTTATCTATAAGTACTCGGACCTGTTCTTCTTGGTGAGTTACCACTAAAATTTCTTAAATTAATTTTATTATCTACACCTCTTTTAATATTTTCTTTATTTGTTTTCGTTTTCTTTTTTGTCGGTGTACTTGGTTGAATCCCAAACGCCCTAGACGGACTTCCACCAGCAGGACCTTTAGCTACAGGTGGTTTATTAAGATTAAATGTTGGTGTGTCTTTTTTATTAGGTATACTTTGTTTATTAAGAACATTAGAATATTGATTAGACATTACACTAGATGTTTGTTTACCAGATAATGTATTAAAATTATTATTAGGAATAGGTCTTCTAATAGAATCTGTTTGTTTACCAGATAATGTATTAAAATTATTATTAGGAATAGGTCTTTTAATAGAATCTGTTTGTGGACCACCCAAAGAAATTATCGGGATGTCTACTATGTTAGGTGATTTTTGTCTATTAGATACATTACTATCTAATGATTTTAAATTACCACTAAATTTACTAATTTTAGATTTCTTAGTTTTTGATGACCTAAAACTACCCTTATTTTCAATATCTTTTAAGTCTCTTTCTAAAACTTTAATATCTCTAAAAGATTTAGGACCTTCTACATCAGAATTTACCATATTTATTTCTAACTCAAGTCTTTGTTTTTTTAATCTAAGTTTTTCTATCTCATCATCAATATCCATAACCTCACTTTCGGTTATACCATAATTATCAACACAATAAACATTCCCATCTTCATTTATAGTGTAGTCATAGTTATACCATGTACAACATTCCGGACTAGATACTTTAGTTCTGTTTGATTGTTTATTATCAGAATCCACTTCAGAGTTATTTGACCCACCCACACTAAATATTACATTATTATTTTTATCAATATCTATTGGTTTTGAATGAGCACAAGGTGCTGATTTAGCACAATATACTGTTTCTCTACCTTGTTGGTTCTCATATGTCTTAAATTTACCTCCATCAGAAACACATCTTTCAGGAAACTCTTCAAAATAAGTTTTATCACCTGTTTCATCTATATAATAGATATAAGGTCCGAAGTCTACCCTTCTAAACTTTTTATAATCTTCATCAAGTATATTTTTCTTAGTAACCGTTAGTGATAAACACTTATCATCACCACAAGCCCCTTTATTAGTCTCATCCGCAAACTTTTTTAATGATAAATTATAGTTTCTCTCAATAATAACCCATTCTGGTGAATATCTTTTTTCAGGACTATTTTTTAATATACCATCAACATCATTAGTCCATCTATCATATATTATTTTAGCTTTATTATATTGTTCTTCCGCAGTAGTAGTACCACCCGGTTGTTTGTATTTATTTTCTTCTAATGTGAAATCTACATCAACTACGTTTGTAAGTATTTGATTATTTCTTCCTTCTAAAAGTGTTAGATATAAATTATTTACATTAGTAATACCATTAAATACACCTTCATTATGATTCTTAAATACGTTATCAACAACAACATTGGTTTCTTTTATGTTAGTTTCTGGTGAAAATCTAGGAATTATATCAGTAAATTGTCTAATATATGCACCTCCACCGTCATATTTACCAACGTGAGGATTATTTCCTTGTGTTGTATCGATACCCGGACTATTTCCTCCAGTTCGTCTATACCACCCACCAAAACTTTGATAATAAAGATTTTCAGTATTCAATGGTGGTTGTGGATAACCTTCACTATCAAAAGGAAAAAAGGACTCATCGTATTCAACATCATATTTACCTAAGTAAAATTTAATCTTTTCGACATCTATTGGTTTATCTGCGACATAAACATGTTCATCAAATACTACAACAGATTCAGGTGCACCTATCAGTCTAAATAAATACTCTACTGCCTTTCTAGTTCCTTTAGACTTCCATAACCAAGCAATATTTAGAATAACTCTTCTATATACTTCAGTCTCTACTTCTTTATTAGTAGATAACACTGTTTGTCCACTATAACCCTCAACACCTTTACTAGGTAAGAAAATTCTATTTATATCTAATTTTTCTAATAAAGCAAACCCTTCAAAACCTAACATATTAGCCAAATCTTTAACTAAAACATCTGGAGTATTATTCTTTTTATCGTAACTAACAACGTGAGCATACTTAATACCTGTAATATACTTTTTAACTTCATCAAACTCCCTACCATAAATGTTTAGTAAGTTAGTAGCTTTTTGCCCATTATTTAAATAATCGTCACCATCACCTCTAGGAATACTATCAAAAGAATTTATTACTTCTGCAGTATATTTCCTTATTATTAAGTTTGTCTGGTTATTATCAAAAGAAACTGCAATTTGATTTAACTTATTTAAAAAAGACAAGTATAACCCATCAAAAAAATTGAGGTTATACCCGTCCTTTGTTAAGGGGAAATTAACTGTCTTTTCTTGAAATACAATAATACCTGTTTCACTATCCACTGGATAATTAAATGTGCTCTTATATATAGGTTGTGTATTTCTATTTAAAATATTTCTTTGGTATTCTGTTAAAGACGTAAAGAAACTTTCTGTTTCACTTTCATTAGGTTTTATATGATACTGAAATGTCCCACCAGTATATAATAATGACCCATCAATATTAGTTAAAGAATTAAATGGGTTACCTTCTACTTTTATAGTAACGTCTGAGTTTGTCTTTTGTGTAGAACCAGTAAAATCAATTATTTTAAATGTGTCACCATCATTTTCAATAACATATTTAAGGTAATTGATTGTTAAATTTCTTAAATCATTTAATTCGTCTTCCTCAACAACAAATTCAGCATCTATAGTATAATCTATAATGTAAGGGTTATAAAAATATTTTGAGTTGACTGTAAATGTCGTAGTTTCTGTTAGTGTGTCATAGCTGTAGTTAGTAACACTGTTACCAGTAACACTACCAACTTTATTATCTATATAAATGGCTGCTGGCCATCTACTTTGTATATCTTCTAATGAAACCCTATTAAACTCAGCAAAAGAACCATACCATACATATTGTAATGGGTTGGTTAAATCTAAGTTTAGTTGTGATTTAACGTTTTTTTCAATCGTTAAGACTGAAGTATTGTCTTCCACTATATTATCTAAAGTAAAAAAGTCACTTAATGAACCCTGTTTAAAAACCTTACTTTTTTTAGGGTTTAAATTAGTGTCAATAACAAAATTATTATTAGTTAATGAAGAATCATTGTCACCAAACAAAGATGTGACATCAGGATTCCATGGTCGATATTCGACATTACCATTTAATAATTCCCTTTTGGCATAACCCGCTACATTAATTGTGTTCCCCATACCTTATTATTGTGTTTAAACACCTTTTACTATATCAAACTCCTTACTTGATAAGATATTATCTCTTTGTTCTCTTATCTCATATAGTGGTATACCAGTAAATTGATCTTTAACTTCGTATAAGTTATATTGTCTATATATAGAATTATCAAATCTATATATTGTATAAATACCATCTTCAACAGATTTAGATTGATTACCATAAAGTGCATATGCTAATGTTTCATCATCATGTTCCACCATCTCTACTTCCAACATAATTGGGTTAAAGAATGTATTAGATACTATAATTGTTTGACCAGGTACACCTATATATGGTGCCATATTTGGTTTAACCGAAGGTGCTGATGAAGGTGTTAAAGTACAAAACATTAAACTAGAACTATCATTAAATGAATATGAATCTGATGTTGTTGTTGTTGTATTTGCATTTGTTACTTTGGCTGCTGAGTTATTGGATGTAATGATTCTGAATAAATTATTTATTTTTTTCTCCTCATTTACATCTGAGTCTACTTTAATATACTCAATTCTATAACCTACCATATTATTACTCCATAAGTTAGATGGTAAGTCACTTTTTTCTAATATAATTCCTTTCACATCACTATTTGCAGATAAAACACCACAATCAACAATAGTTGTTCTAAATTGTTTAGGTCTAATTACTATTGTATAGATACCCTTACTATCAAATCTGTCTTTTGGTAATGTTAAAGTATATAAACCACCAAATATTTCACCTTCTCTTCCCGGTGTAGGGTTGTCTACTTTAGTTAAAACCTGCGATGGAGTTAATTCTACCAAATTGGTAATAACATTACCATCATTTTTTGTATAAAAAATTTCTACATCATCTATTGAGACATCTGCGGGTCTAACTGTACCATAATTTCCAACTGCCATAACTTTTAATTTTTAAAAATATCCATCTCTATATTCATCAATATCATCTCTGGTTTTTATTTCCGACATAATTGAGTGTCTCTCAAAAATATCTTCTCCACCTCTATTAATAAATACCCTGTTTCTAACTTTTGGTGGTTCTACAATATTTAATAAATCCTCTTCTTTATAAATTGCCTTTAATTCTGCATTACTAGATAAATAAGTTCTATCTACTGTTCTTAACCCACCCATTGTATGAGTATATAATGTTTGTGACCATCTTTTAGTGTTCCCCAAATTACTAACAATAATATCTAAAGTTGTTTGATATATAATTCCTGTATCTGTAACATAATTACCATCGTTATCTACATTACCATCTATTACATAAGTAATAATATTATTATCATCAATATCTAAAACACCACTAAATGACTCACTAATATTATTTGACATATTTAATTTAGGTATAAATAAAGGATTACCATCCTCACCAATTAAATATGATGATACCGCAGATAAATATCTATCGTCAATTTCACCTGTAACACTTATACCATATTGGTCATACCCATCAACACTTATTAGTGGGTGTCTTCCATGTATAGCCGGATCAAATTTAAGTGGTAAATCAATATCACCCCTATTTAACTTATTTTCACCAACATAGTCGTCATTAAAAGGTTCAAAATCTAAATCAGTATAGATTCCAAGATCTTCATAGGTTTGTGTTAAATAAATAGGTATATTAATAGTAGTTGCAGTAACCTCACCATAGTTGTTGTTTAAATCCCTACTCCTATAATTTTCTAATAACCTTTTTCTTTTTATTATTTCCATAACCTTATTTTTTAATTAACACCATTATTAGGTTTACTCGCAGATTGACTTTGATTAATTCCACCTAAACCTTTAACAAATCCAGTACCATACAATTGTTCTTCATCTTTTATTTCTTCGTCTGTCTTTTTTTCGTCTGATTTTTCTGGTGATGCAACTGTATATTTTTTATTATCACTTTCCCTTTCTTCTTGTTCCTGAGCATATTTATTTGGATTTACAATATCCTGTTCAGATTTTTCATCTTTTGACACACCTTTAGTCATATCAGTTACCTTACTATCGGAATTGTTAGGTAATGTTTCATAAAAAACTATATTAGGTATATTACCATCATTATCATTCCAATCTATACCACCACCATTTTCTTTTAATTGTCTATCATCAGTTGACTCAAATGTATAAACAAAGTTACCATTAAAATATTTTAATATTACTTTAACATATTGTAAATTTGATGAATTAAATGGTGTAATATTACCAGCATAGGGTGTCATAATAGAAACTCTACCATTACCCGCATTTTGGTATGTTGGGCTTAAGTACATTTCATATTCTTGATTAGGTGCACTTAATATATCTATATCATACCAATATATATGCATACCTTCATGTACCATATTAGGTCTTAGTGTTGGACTACCTAAACTAAAAGTAATAGGGCAACGATTATTTTTTTTAGGGATACCAATATTATTAACTTGATCACTCCCCATTTGGGTGTATAAGTTACTTGTAGTTAAGAGAGCATTTTCTGAAGATATCGGTATATCATAATAATCCAATGTTAAGTAACTTTTCATCAATCTATTTACTCTACAAAATAAATCTTCACTAGTAAAGCCTAAAATATCATATGTACCAATATATCCACCATCTTCATCTATAAAACCTAATGAATATTTTACTTCAGGAACAATTTTCCACACACCATTCTTAACAACAGCAGGTTTAAATCTAACTTTTTTATAATCGACAATACCATTAATTACCTTTTCTACCTCTTTATCTACAAATTCAGTTTTAACTAAATCTTCATTATCTAAAGGGCTTGCGTTTATTTTTATTGGTATATTAAAACTATATGTGTCTCCACTATTAGAACCTATCCTTATTTTTTTCCTATTAACATACATTATTAATTATTTTAGTTTTTACCGGAGAAACGTTTAATTTTATTCCACTAAAGTATCTTTCCCCTAGGCTATAAATACCTTCACTCTGATTTAATAATAGTGAAATATCAACAGGACTTTTGTCACCATCTAATACATCATTATCTATAGTTGCACCATCACTAACCAAAAAATTCTCATAGTTAGGTGATTTAACTAAATAATTAAATAAATTTTTATGACTTGGTAATGTCATCTCAACCACTTCATTAAAATTGTCAAAAGGTGGATCTTGTCTTTGTAAAAAGAAATTCATATCTAAATACAAATAATGTGCACCACTCTTAAATGGATACTCAATACCCCCACCTAAAATATCTGTTTCACCAATGTCTAATAATCTTCTATACTTATAACTGTTTATTGTTATTTCATTCACAGTTTTACTAGATGAAATTATTGCATAACTAGGTATTTCAACAAATCTATCATCATCATCCAATATAGTTATAATACTATCGAAATTTTTAATTTTAATTCTATAATGTGGTTTATAGATATACCCTTCTTTTAAGTTACCAACTTCATAAACATCATTATCAGAACTTTTACTTAAATTAGTTATTGTTGTTAAAACACTATGTCCAATATTTCCATCACTACTATACGTTACTTGTACTTGGTTATCATTTATTATTTCATAACTTATACTAGACCACTTATCCATGCTAGTTTTACTAGTATTACTGAAAAAATTAACTGATATATTTTTTGTATTAAATGAGTGAGTGAATATTTTTGTTTGTGGATTATTAAAATATATGTCATATTTTTTTTCCTTTATTATATTACCACCACTAAGATTTACTATCTCTTTTCTATATTCTCTATATACAGTATTTATTCTATGGTAACTATTTTCTAAAACCCTCTCTGATAATTCCGCACTATTATATTCGCTAATATCACCAATAAATTCAACATCACTTTCATCGATACCATTATCAATAGTTCCAAAGTGTGTTTGTGGATAATCATCATCACCTATTGCTCTAATATTATAATTAGTTTTTTTATCTGGTTCAGTTAAAAATCCTGCTTGAATATGTGTCCAAAATCTATTTCTAAGTTTTTCAGGTATTAATAAATTATTTTTTGTTTTATTTATCCAATAGGTATTCTTATAAGTTTTATTGGGATTATTTGTACTTTCATCATATTCACCAGCAAAAAAATCTTGTTCTCTATTAGTTTCGACATTTTGATCGGATTCACCAATATCTGCGGTTTGTGTAGCCTTATCAGCAAAACCTTTAATTCCGTCATCGTTAGTATTATTACTATTATCATCTTCAGATTGTTGATATTCTGTTTCAAAAGTATCCCTATCGTTTCTTGTACTAATACCTTCACTCTGTTTATTTGTTTGATCATTTTCTTTATTATAATTAGATGCTAAAGAAGTATTTTTTGCACCACTTGATTTACACCAAGCATTACTACAATCATAACTACCGTCACTACAATTTGAGGATACTTGAGATTGTGATAACGTTCCTAAGAACTCACCACTACTAATTTTATATCTATCACCAAAGTTACTACCCGATCTATTACAAACACCATACACTTTGGTTTGTTCATTGGATGGTTGGTGGGTTCCACCTCTTCCTATTTGTGCCATAATAATAACATTTAATTACTGTCTGTATCGACTTTTATTATTGATAAATATAATTCAGATAAAGGTCTACCTAAATTATCTACTAACCCACTAACATCTACGTCCTTTGTAAAATTAAAAGCAACTTCTTCATCACCAAAATAACTTTGCGAAAATGCTGCAGGATATCTGTCATAATCCTTAAACCCATCAGTTATTGTTTTATATTTTCTTACATAATATTCTGATAACACACCATCAACTTCTCTAGCGAATCTAGATGTCCCTTTAGAAAAATCTATTTTTGAGTAATCTAATCCAACTATAAAACATCTATTTATATTATCTCCATTCTCATTACCTAATTGAGTTACTTTATATGTCTCATTTGAAAATTCTCCAATATCGAATAATCTTACAAATGAACCTACACTTAAACCATGATTTATAGGTGTAGTAAAAACAGTGTAAGAAATTTCCCCAATTACATATTCACTAACACTAATAAAAGATATCCCATCTGCTAATGTAACCCCATTTTCATTTCTTACTAATGTGATATCTACACTAGAATAAGGGTACGATACTCTTAACATGTAGTTTGGTTTACCATCAGGGTCATCAAACTTTAATCTATCATAACCAGGATCAAATGGTATAAACTCACATAAACTACTTTTATTATCACCATAATCTGTATTACTAGTTTGATATGTTTGAGCAGTATCTGAATCATTGTCTATATAACCAATCCACCCATTTCTTTCTGTAATATCATTTTTATTTGAGTATCTGTCTTTAGTAACACCATCCTTTCTGAAAATCTTCACATTATCATTTATTAAGACATTACTAATTATAGATTTAATATTACCATATAACCTATATTTACCACTTTCATTTCTTTCTTTTTCAAATTGAGCATTTGTTGATACTATCTTTGTGATAACATTTTCTTCTATATTCTTGTTCTTAACGGATAATGGAATATTCATCTGAATATTTTTATCCTGAAAATCATCAACAATCTCTCTATTTAATATTTTCTTTATTCTTTCTTCCATAATATTAGTATTTTAAACAATTACTTTCTATTAGGTTAATAACTTTTTGTTTATCATCGTCATCATCAGGTTTAGGATCACCATCACCATCACCATTATCACCACCAGATATATCTTCTAAAGTTGTCGCATCTATAATATCTGCGAAATATTTACCAACTAATTTATTCAATGCAGTTTTACCTGGTACTAAACCAAAGTAAAAGAAGTATGGTGTTTGCGTTGTTGTTATACTAATACCTTCATCGTCTTTTACTAATATATTACTTTCAACATCACCATCTTTACCTAATTTAGAACCATTGTAAGGGAAATCTTTTAAGTTATTTTTAGTATGTGAAGACGCATCCATAGCGTAAAAATATTTAACATCCCCAAACGAAGTATTTAATTCTCTATACCCACATTTATCACCAGGAATAATAAAATCACCATCATTTAAATCATTGTCAATTGTAAATTGGGGACTTTTATTACCATCATCATCAATTAACACCCCAAATTTATTATCTAAGTCACTATTACACTTTGGGGATACCTCATTATATGGTTCATAATAGTTTTCACCTTGTGTACTACCTTGCCTAATATAATTGACACTCATATTACTTATGTTTTTATTCTCATTAGTGTTAGGTACGAAAGTACTAAACCTTCTACAGAAATATCCTCTGACATCAGTATCCACATCAGAGTAAGAACTACAAGTCTTACATTCTAACCCTGCATCATTTAAATCATATAAATCAGAACCAACTTGAGCCGCAGTTAATGAAGATCTAACATTCATACATCTTATACCACTACAACCAAAATCAATATATGCACTTAAATTAACAATACTTTCTTTTTCTTTAAGTTGATAAGGTGATTCTTTAGTACCTTTACCCTTTCTAACACTTAAATCTTCTTCACTTAATTGATAAGATGTTTGTGGTAATTCACCAATAATAAAAGGTGCCTCATCAATATCACAATTAACTGAACTACCTAATTCAGTAATATTAGTAGGGAATAATATATTTTTCTTATAATCATCACTATTAAATGCAACATCACTTTTATCAATTATAGATGAATAGTATATTTCATTATCTTTTTCTTTAATTAAACCTCTATATATTGGTTTTGATGTATTGTAATTTTTTTCACTATCACAACCACAATTATTTTTTTCACTACATGCTGCAGTCCCTTGTTCAGCACAATTTAATGAACAAGATTTATCAGTTGATGTAACTCTTACATCTATATTAGTTGTAGTACTACCCACAAAAGTAACTTCTATTTTATTTTTGGTTTCCACTCTATAACTTACATCACCAGAATTAGTTATGTCTATACTCCCTATCTTAGTAATAAATCTAACTTCTATATTAGTAGTCCCTAAATTATGTTTAACCTCTTTTGCAGCATTAGAACTAAAGGATACTACCTCACTAAATTCTTTTTTAATAACGTCAAAACCATCTTCATCTTTTTGTTTAATTGCAAACACACCTTCATCATCATCAGTAACTTTTTGTACTTTTTTATCCGTATTTACTGATTGACAATCACTTAAATCTTTTTTAATATATTCCAACCTTTCAATTAAGTAATTTTCCTTACACTTATTTTTATGATGTCCGTGACCACCAAAGTTTTCCCATACTTCTATATCATCTTCACCATCAACACTTGTTTTTAGGTATTTAGGTTTACCATGCTCATTAGAAACTTCTTTTATTTTTATCCTAATTTTTTTATTAGTATTTTTCAATTTAGATTTATCTTTACATACATTTACAAGTTTACCATCAGCATCCTCTTTACTACAATAATCGTTTAATGTAAAAGAACATGGTTTATCTTTATCAGCATAAAAATATCCATTAAACTCTATAGACCTATAAGCATCATACTTACTATCAAAATTTAATTTGGAATCCATTCTTTTAGGTATTGTTACAATACAACCTTCGAAATTATAATCCTCTACTTTCTTACCACCAACTATTTTAACAGAATAAATCTGTTTAGTATCTGGTGTTTGGTAATCTACTGGTTTTGTATTGTTTGTTCCATCACAATCATAGTCACAGAATACATCTTTCTTAACATCGTTTTTACCTTTTTTTCTTTTTCTTATCTTTAACTTTCTCTTAATAAGGGGATAATATAGAGAACCATTCATCCAATCATTATAAAACTCAAAATCTAACATCCCTAAAGAAGTTGCAATTGTTTCTAATGAACATTCTACCCAATCACTAATTCCAGACCAATCAACACCAGAACAAGTCTTACACCTTCTTACAACATCATCTGCACCACACTTACCTGTACTAAATAATGCTGGGCTGTATTCTGACCCATCTTCTCTACATCTCAAACTAATTGGTGCTATAGTTTCACAACAACCATCTAAACAATTACTCCCACATCTGTAAACTTTACTTACATCAGCAGGTGCGTCATTAGGATTTTCATTATATTTGTCCTTATAATATTGTAGTAATCCATATTCATCACATTCATTACAACCAGCACAACATTTTCTATTTACACCATAGTTATCACCTTTGTTAAGGTTACCTTCTGAGTCTATTTTATTATTATTATATTCGTCACAACTACTTTTATTATAACTATCTAAGTCATTTTGATTACAAAAAGGAGGCCATACACCCTCATCTACACTATAATCTACCTCATCATCATTCGTACATTTATTACATAAACCTTTAACTGGACATATTCTAGTCAATTTAGGGTTAAATGATATACAAATACCTAATATTCTTATTCCATCCTTACATTCTGGTTTATTACATTTTCTAACCTTCAGATCATCTTTCCACCATTCTTTATTTACAAAATTAAAATTAAAATCACCAACATTAGTTCTTTTACACCCCCGATAATACGCTTTATTTCCACCAGCCGAATTTCTATCTAGATCCATACATAATGGTGCAGAATACCATACATTTTTATAACTCCACTTTCTAATTGGCAAATAATTATCTGTACCATCTGGTTGGCTATCTACGCCATATGTTTTAACAGGATTATCATTATTTGTACTTAATCTCCACCATCTTCTATCTCCTATTATCGTATTTATACCTAAAGGATTATTCGTTCTACTAAAATAAGGTGTTTGTGTAATATATATACCTTGATCTACATCACCACCTGTTTGATATTCGTTTAACTTAAAACCAATACAGTTTCTTATTCTTCTTTTAGAAGGTATATCACCTCTAAATGTCCAACAGTTAGTCCAGCCAAGTTCTCCACCCAAATTTTCATATACCCAATCAGAAGGTCTACCACAATCATTCCTGTCGATATCATCGTCTTCAACTTCTGCACCAATAAGTCCCTTATTTGGGTCATGTAGCCAATTTTGTTGTTTAGCTCTTTTTTGGTTGGTATTATTTTTTACGTCATTATCGTCATCATCTTTAGCTTTTTTAAATAAAGACCAAATCCCTTTCCAACCTTTCGTCCATTTTGATACTTGCCAATATCGTGATACTTGCCATGCTTCATGACCAGATTCATCTACGTTTTCCTTGGATGCACCTAAAACATGATCACAATATGCCGAGTCATAACCTATTTTTTTTCCTATTATAAATTTCCCATCTTTAAATGCACCCCAACCCCATATTTTGTTCTCATCCTCATCAAATGTTTGACCTTGAAGTAACCCCCATGCTGGTTTTAAAGACCTTCCTCCAGCGTTTTCAAATCCACTATTTAAACAAAAGAATGGAATAGGTGTTTCGCAAATATTACTAATAATACCATTAAGAAGTTGTATTAAACCATTTATAAACGCAGTGAAAAAACCAATTACTGTGAGGACATAACATAATATTGTATATAATATACTACCCTTTGTAAATAATCTATTATATGGTATTTTATTCACCCCATTACCATCCATTATTTGTTTAAAACCAATAAAGTTTTTTTGACTAGAACCTTCGTTTGGGTTTGGTTGGTATCTAGGAATGTATTGTCTAACCGTATAAACTTTTTTCCACCTAAATGTGAAAAAGTCTTCTAGGTAATTGTATTGTATTGTTGGGTCAGTTTCTGATTCATCTTCAGAATTGAAGTAACTTAACTGTTTATTTATATTAAAGATAGGTGTTCCCTTTTCTTGATTAGTTTTTAACTCTTCTCCAGTGAACTCTCCAAACTCATAGTTATTAGTCATATTAGGTACTAATAACTTAGCCCTAGTCCTTTTACTTTCTATACCATTATCACTACCCATAGAAATTCTAAATCTATAGTCAGCTTCTGTTGATATTCCTTTCTTACCATCTGGACTAGGAATTAAAGCACCAAACTCATCGGTAACCATTTTTCTTAGATTCATTGGTAATTGTATTGCCCAGTTACCATTCTCATCTATAGAATCTGATGGTATCTCTTTTGATTTTACTATACTACCATTGGTTGTTCTTGTGATAGCCTCTATCTTACCTTCTCCAGTAATTAAGTCATTCATCCTACCCATTTTCTTTCTGGGTCTACAATTCTTACTTAAACTATCATTATCATTATCAGAAAAAACACTCCCCAAAAACATTGCTGTTGGTGTTAATTCGTATTCTGTAACACTAAAGTCATATCTTGTTACACCTACTCTTTTTTTAGTTTCTTCTAAATCATCAGACCAAAATGGTAATACATTTACAACTTCTGTCTTAGATATTATTTGTGGTAACTTATCTAAATCTGGTTTATCACTAAATTCAAATTGATCAATAAAGTCTTCTTTAGATTTTCCTTTAGAAATTAAGTCATAAGGTCTTACCGATAAAAAACCAATATCACTAACATCAATATCTATAAAAATTTGTTGATCACCAACAGGAACACCGAAGAACATATAATCTCCCGATTCATTAGTAGTGGTTGTAAACTTATAATACTTGTTATAAACTTCAACCATTGTTGTATTATCTAATATTTCTCTTTTAGATGGGAAGGTACCTACAGGTGTGTGATATCTACTTTGTTTTCTATTCGGTAATAGGTTATATCTCTTTCCTAAGCTATTTTTATCACCTGTTGTTCTATATGGGTATAATGCACTTACAACTTCACTGCTTGCGTCTATATCCTCTAAAGGGATGAATATCGATACCTTTGCGTTTTTAAGTCCAAAACCATTATTTATATCAATTCTTCCAGCAACTACACCATAGTTAGAATCAAAACTTCTATACGCATCTTCTTGACCAATACTTAAACTTAATATGTTTAATTGGTCAAAATCTTGATTTAAATTTACACTTACGTAATTGTCATCACCACCTGGGGTTGTTCTAATTCTAATTGCCTTTGACATAAATTGTCTTTAGTCATTGTTGTTATCGGGTTTATCAGTTAATACCAATTCAATACCTTTTAATTCTTCTTCAGCAATTCTATTTTCTTCTTTCTTCTTATCACCTACGAAGACATTAATTTCACTCATATTATCATAACTAATAGTTTTTGCAAACTCTCTTTGTCTTGATTTTTCTCTTAAATTACCTCTAAATGATTTCCATTTTCTTGTTGGGTAAGTAATAAACTTAAAAATCCCATTAAACGATAAAGTATTACCCTTACCACTTTTGGTGAAGAAAAATAATGTGAATATATAACCCAATATATATAACGCGAATAAAGGTATTGCCACAAATAACGCACAAAATGTAATTAATTTTACACCTATACTTTGTGGTGTTATATCACCTAAACCTCTTAAAACATTTTCTGTAATATTATTAGTTTCGATATTATCATTAGTTTCAGTGGGGTTAACATTTTCATATTTAACACCGCTTGTTTTTTTATTACCCTTTCTTTTTGATTTACATGTAGAACAACCCATAACTATACTTTTTTTACTATAAAACTAATTTAACTTCTATTAAAACTAAATACTAACTCGTTATTATCCTTACTCTAATATCTTTATTAGGGAACTTAATCTCAAACATACCATCTGGCTCACCATATAGGCAATATGTTTTTAATAAATCAATCTGTCTGATTTCATTATCATCATTTAAATATGGTTGAGATATTTCATTGACAGAATATTTACCACCAACTTTATTATAAACCCTTAAATCTATAACATTTAATACATTACCAACATTATTTATTACTTCTACTAATTGTGACATATAAATATTATCACCCATATCCCATTTATTAATATCTACATAGTTTGTTATAACATTAACAATACCACCAATAACTTCAGAAGGTGATGCTCCATTTTCAACAAATATATCTACATCAAAACCTAAATTAATAACCTTACCTGTCTTAACATCTATATAATCATTTATCATTCTATAGTCAGATAGGTATCTAGATATATTTTCTCTCATAGTATTTGTAGATGTATTACTCAATTTAGAATCCCCATCTAATGATAATAAAGAAACCATAATTTTATTTCTTTCTTCCCATACACCACATCTAAATGGAACACCAAACTTACCTGGCATTAAGTCAATTCTACTTTTGTAATCATTTATAGTAACTGCTCTGTTTTGTGCAGAAAAATTATATCTAATTAGATTTCTTAACTCTTCTATTGAAGGACTCCCTTTACCACCAATTGCAGCAATTGGGTTGTTTACTCTAACACTATTTTTTACATTTTTTACTTCTTGTTGATCACTTCCATTGTTGATTAGGTTTATAGTACCTAATTCTGTAATAGTATTTACCCCTAAATTACTATCTGCACCACCACCAACTCTATATTTAACAAAAAGTGTATTACCTACTCTAGGTATCTCACCTAATGATAAATTATTTACGAAATTACCAATTCTATCAATTTGTCCCTGACAACCAACAAAGTCATTTAATGCTGATGTGTCTTGATCACCACCACCAAATATTATTTTACAGAAACCATTATTACTATATTCTTTAATAAATCTTTTTGGTGTGTTTACCCATTTACCAGATATGACACCACTATTATCACTTATTCTATTATCATCTTCAATAAAGATTTGTGATTGAGCCAATGCCTCTACCTCATAAAAATTATTTTCAAATAAAGAATAATCATCATTTGTTGGTATTTTATTACCTTCAACTTCAATAATATTATCTATTGATAATACATTCGTTTCAGGAAGAATTACTTCTAAAAATGGTTTATAATCTTCAATTGTAATTTGTCTTTTGTATGTTTTAGTAAAACCATTCATACAAATTTCTCTCTTAATAACAGTATAACTTTTTATTTCATCGTTAGCATCTCTGTTAGGTCGAACTATCCTATTTGGAACACCTCCACTCGTAAATGGTGATGAGAAATCACAATCTTCCATCAATTCAAAAACTTTTCCCCCACCAATTGCTTGAGACCCTTTTTTAATTATTGGTAGATATTCTGTGGAAACCTTTTTAAGGAAAGTTGGAACAGTAACTGTCCAATCTATAATTGTTATACTTGGTCTATTTCCTGGTACATTTAATCCAAATGTTCTTGCAAGTTCTAATAAAGAGGTTTTCTCTTGCATGTAACTGATTTGGGTTTCATTAAATGATCTATCAGTATGATATGATAACATATCTCCAACCGCAGCGTTTAATTCTAATAACATCATCCCAACAGATGCATCATTGAAATCTGAATATACATCTGGATAATATTGTTTTACGAAATTTACTAACTCACTTCTTACCTCTGCGAAGTTCCTAGCGTTATAATCTATTTTTTTAGCCATATTAGAATGTTATTTCTACTGTGTCTTGGGAACTAAATACCCCTTCTGTTATTGTAAATGAAATAATAACCTT